>JAEEGH010017572.1_pt1 | contig 15227 bp, 15 predicted proteins | sample 9134181 | NCBI WGS metagenome assembly JAEEGH01 (sample SAMN16246544, study PRJNA631951) | gut metagenome | biome: gut microbiome; feature: rumen; material: DP-attached | host: Bos | place: Iran: Karaj | collected 2018-10 | reverse complement strand
ATACGGGCAAGCCGCGTTTGACGGCATCCGCAAAGAATACATGACCTCGGACGAAGACGGCATCCACCTCGACGGGATCTGCCTTGTGGCAGGGCTCGGAGGCGAAAAAATGAGGTCCGGAACATATGAGTACTATATGTCCGAACCTGTGGTGAAGGACGACGCAAAGGGCGTGGGCCCGTTCCTTCTGGCTTATTCCGAGATATTAAGATTACAGAAATGATCATTTGCCGGGGCGCATGAGAGCCTTGAGGACAGGCTCGAATTCCTCGAGCGCGGCATAGCCCGCATCACTTATACAGTAACGGCCGCTGCCTTTCTTTTCGAACCATCTGTAATAGTTGGCGCGAAGGATCGCAGCGGTCTTTTCTACGCCCGAAGCCGCGTGAATGGAGCGGGTATCGGACTCGCCGCCGAGAGAGCAGAGCGCATCGAGCACCACGAGGGCGTCCTCGCGGTAGCCGGTGATCAGTTTTGTCCCGGAGACTCCGCCGGTGTTCAGCTTGGTCTTTCTGCGGTTGAATTCTTTCGAGACGGCGTCCCTGTTCCGCTTATTTCGCGCGCGGAAGGTGCTGAGCTCGCAGACTACGGGCTCGTTGGCGACAGATACGGTCTTTGTGCGCTTTGTGACGGTGATGAGACCGATGCCGAGTCTTTTAAGCAGATAGAGCTTGTCGGTGAAAGAGTGCGAGCGCATGTCCTTGGGGCAGAAGATGCCGATATATACCGAATCGGCGACCTTCTGGCGCAGTGCGGCCTGCTGCAGCGCCTTGAAATCCAGCGAGAGCTTCAGCTCCACGGCGACGCTCGTTCCGTCCTTTTCCATATACAGATCGATATCCTTGACCTCGCCGTCGCATACGTATCCGAGCTTTTCGAAATATGCTTTTATGGGTCCGAACAGGTCTTTTTCCATGATTTTCTCTCCGCGCGATCGAATTTTTATAAAAAAGTGTATATTTTTTCACAGATTCCCGTTTATAATGGTCATATATATAGTAACATGTGAATTGCGTAAAGGAAAGCGGGTTGATATATATAGGCAGAAGGAGTATATTTATAAGGCTTGCAGCGGTCATTGCCGCGGTTCTGCTTCTTGCCTGCGGATGTAAGAAGGATACCGGAGGGCAGAAGCCGGATGCGGAACCCGTGACCGGGCTGAGCGTATATTTTTTTGAGACAAAAGAGGATTCGGATGCGATCCTTATAACTTCTCCCGAAGCGAACATCATGATAGACACGGGGCTTTATCTCGAAGCGCCGAAACTCATGGATTCGCTCTCGGAAAAGAATGTGGAGCATCTCGACCTTCTGGTGCTCACGCATCCCGACAAGGACCACATCGGAGGCGCCCAGAGCGTCCTGAACGGTCTCACGGTGGACAGGCTGATCATGTCGCGAGCGACAAAGAATTCCGAGGAGCAGGCGCTGCTCAATATCGCGATGGACCGCAAGGGCCTGGAGGTCGATATCCCGACCGAAAACGAGACCTTTGAGTTCGGAGATCTGAAGATCAAGGTCTACGCGGCCTGGCAGGAGGATTACGAAAAGTCCAACGACTACTCGGTAGCGGTGCTCGCCGAATATGCCGGACGGAAGTTCTTTTTCCCGGGAGACGCGGAAAAGGAGAGGGTCACTGAACTGCTCGGAGAGTACGATATCGGGGACATCGATGTTTACAAGCTGCCGCATCACGGACGTGACGGCAAAAAGGCGGAGAAGCTGCTCGAGAGGCTGAAGCCCGAATACTGCGTGGTTACCGCAGCCGCACCCGGGGAGAAGATGGCCTCGGCGATCAAAGAACTCGGCTGCGAGGTATTTTCCACCTTTGACGGAGAATTAAAGATCACGGTCGATCCCGAAACGGGAGACCTTAAGATCGGGAACAAAGCAAGATAAGATGAGGGAATAAGATGAGAAAGAGATTATTTGCACTGACAGCGGTTATGGTTTTGACCGTGAGCATGCTCGCGGCCTGCTCAAAAGACACTTCAAACGCAGACAATAACGACGCTGCGGCCACCGACGCGCCCGTGAACAACTTTGTGGAAATTACCGACGCGCCTTCGGCCGGCGAAACAAATACCGATGTGCAGCCCGCAGAGAGCACCGGCGATGCGGCAGAGGCGGAGGGACTTACCGTGACGAGCGAGGTTGCTGACGGCTGGAGCGAGAAGAACGGCGTATATACCATCACGAAGGCCGGTGAGTACACATTTTCCGGAACCCTGTCCGAGGGCAGGATCGTCGTAAAAGCGAAAGGTCTGGAGGTTTCGGTCATCCTTTCGGGAGTTACGCTTTCCTCAAAGGAGGATTCCGTTATCTACGTCGAGGACGCCGAAGAGGCTACGATCGTTGCGCAGAACGGCACGGTCAATACCTTAAACGACAACAGACCGCAGAAGGTCGGCAATTCGGAGCTTGCGGGCAACGCATGCATTTACTCAAAGGACGACCTTTCGATCCAGGGCAAGGGTACCCTGATCGTCAATGCGTCATATAACAAGGGAATCCATACAAAGAACGACCTTAAGATCAAGAATCTGACTCTTGAGGTCAATGCGGTGGGAACCGCGATACAGGGAAATGATTCCGTAACGATCAAGTCGGGAGACATCACGCTTGTTTCTTCGGGCAACGACGGCATCAAGACAAAGGACACCGATGTGAGCTCAAAGGGCAAGCAGCGCGGCGTGGTAACCATCGAGAGCGGCAAGGTTTCGATCACCGCAAAGGATGAGTGCATCAACGCTGCATATGACATTCAGATATCTGCGGAAGCAGAGATTACTCAGAAAAAGTACTGATCGTATCTTCGGGCATTATCCGTCCTTCTTCGAGGACAATGGCAAAAATTCCGTCGGTCGGCATTACACATTTGCCGGCCGTCTTTTTTATCTCGCAGTCATTGTGACAGGTCTTGCCTATCTGGGTGACCTCGAGAAGCGCCGGGCCCACGCGGAGCCTGGTACCTACGGGCAGATGCTTTAAGTCGATGCCTTCGGTGAGGATGTTCTCGGCAAATGCGCCGGGGAAGAGGTCGAGGCCTTCGGTGCGCATGGTGTCCACGCTCTCTTTGGCGAGCAGACTGATCTGCCTGTGCCAGTTGCCGGCGTGCGCATCGCCCACGATGCCGTGCTCACGTTTTACGTCGATGTACGGTACGACGTGCTTCTGCGTTCCTTTTTTCTCACTTATGCATACTGCGATCACTTTAGCCATAGGATAAAAGCCCTTCCCGCGCGTCGGTTTTTATTGCCTGCGCGCCTTATATACTGTAACATATTTGATGAAGATAATAAAGCATTATCGGAACGGAGAAAGGAGCGAAAAAATGGAAGAACTGACCATGAGCGTATCGGGAATATGCAGGAAAGACGGCAAAAAACTGGCGTATGTGACTTTCTCCGACGCCGAAAGGAAGGCGGAGGGCGTGATACCCGACTGCAGGATACTGAGCAATACCGGTTTTACCGAAGAAGAGGCCGGACAGCTCGAACTGTACATGAAGATGAATCTGTCCGAGCTCAAGAAGCAGGCTGCGGCGATCAGTCCGCTGAGAGCCATGATGAAATAGAATAAATGAGGGAAAAATAAATGAAAAAGATACTTATAACCAATGACGACGGAATATATGCGGACGGTATCGTAAGACTCGCGCGTGCCGCGGCAAAGTTCGGAGAGGTCTGGGTCATCGCGCCGGACGGACAGAGGAGCGCGATGTCGCATTATATCACACTGCATACTCATATCGATGTTTATGAAGTAAAGGATTTCCCCGTGGAGGGCGTGCATGCATATAGATCCACCGGAACCCCCGCAGACTGCGTGCGCTTCGGACTGAAGAACTTCGTGCAGGCGGACGTGGTGCTCACGGGCATTAACTTCGGCTACAACTGCGGCACCGACCTTCAGTATTCGGGTACTGCGGGAGCAGCTTTCGAGGGCGCAGTGGAAGGCGTTCATTCTATCGCTTTTTCCGAGGGAGCTTTCGGCGTACATGAGGTCAGCGACAGGTATCTTGAGCAGCTCCTCGGCGAATATCTCGAAAAGCCTCTCGAGAGGAACACGATCTGGAACATCAATTTTCCCGAATGCGAACTCAAGGATTTCAAGGGTATCCTGACCGGCAGGACCGTAGCGCACGGCGGATATTTTGAGGATACATATCCGTCCGAGACGCTGCCCGACGGCGGTATCCGCATGACGATCCACGGCGAGAAATGCGTCCGTGCCGAAGAAGGCTCCGATTACCGCGCCTGCGAAGACAATTATATCTCGATAGGCGTGGTCAGGAACCTCGGATAATGGTTATTTATACATAAAAATGCATAATCATTCTACTACACAAAAGTCTTTTTTTATGGTACAATATTTTTTCCCGATAGGTTTTATTTTTCGACGGAATTTGATGAAAGAAATGGTGTTGTAGATGAGAAAATACAGACTCAGAGTAGGTCTTGACGTGGACGACGTCCTCTACGAGTGTAATTCCTATGCTCTTAAGATACTGAGCGACAGGTATCCCGATGAGGAGCCCATGAGCATAAATGAGATCAAAGGCTGGGGCGAGTTCGGACGCCATCCGAAGGAAAGGATCGCGCTTTTCTCGGATCCCGAATTTGTCCGCACACAGCCTATAGTCCAGGGAGCGCAGAAGTTTGTGAGCGAGCTCTCGAAGATCGCGGACGTGTTCTTTGTTACGGCGGTCCCCGTCGTTTGCATGAGCGCGAGAGGCGAGAGGCTCCTGCAGGATTTCCCCGAGATCCCCGCGCAGAATATCATCATAGGAACGAGAAAGGACGTTATGTCCCTCGATATCCTGCTCGACGACGGAGCGCATAATATTTCGAGTTCAAAGGCCACATATCCGGTGCTCATGCGCAAGCCCTGGAACATGGATATGACCGGCATCCTTGCGGTCAACAGCTACAGCGATTTCCTGCAGCTGTGCAAGATGATCAGGAACTCTTTTAACGAAAAGATAAACGATGTGAGCAGCGGCGGCGTGATCTGCCTTGTAGGACCTTCGGGCTCCTTAAAGAACGAGATCGCCAACGAGCTTTCAAAGAATTATAAGAAGTACGAAAAACCCGTCACTTCCACGACGCGCCCGAGACGCGGGAACGAGTCGGACAATGCGTACAGGTTCATTTCCGAGGACCAGTTCGTGGAAGAGAAGGACGCGGGGAAATATATCGAGAGCACGGTTTATTCGCGCTATCATTTCGGAACCTCGATCGAGGAGATCGAGCCGATACCCGCGAGAGGCAATTACGCGATCATCCCGATCGACGTGTGCGGCGCGCTGACGATCAAGAACCAGTTTAAAAAGAATTCGCTGCTTGTCTTTGTGAACAGAGAAAAGAAGGCGGTCGTAAAGGATATCGTCGAACGCGACATTGACGCGGACGACAAGGTAAGGCGCATAATGTCGCTCGATTTCGAGTACAGGAACGCGGAGGTATGCGACATAGAGCTCAAGGTCGGCGACGACGCGAAGGAAGCCGCGAAGACTCTTGCGCAGATGATCGAGACAAAGTTTACGCACAACAGATAAGGCACGGAACGGAAGCTATGTTTGAAAAACTTCTTGAAGACATCAAAAAATACGACAGGATCGTGATCCACCGCCACAAGAACCCGGACGGCGACGCCCTGGGCAGCCAGATCGGACTTAAGAACCTGATCATTGACAACTTCCCCGGGAAGGACGTCAGGACTGTGGGCGACGAAGCAGGACGCTATGCGTTCATGGAGCAGTCCGTCATGGATACGGTCCCCGATGAGTTCTACGCAGGAGCGCTCGCGATAGTGCTCGATACCTCGGGAGCGGAGCTGATCAGCGACGACAGATACCGTATCGCGGAGAAGTCATTCAGGGTCGATCATCATATCTTCCTTGAAAAAATATGCAACGACGAAGTGCAGGATACCTCTTTCGAGAGCTGCTGCGGAATGATCGCGTATTTCGCGAGGGAAGCCGGACTGAAGCTCTCGGAGCTTTCGGCGACTTCGCTCTATACCGGAATGGTCACCGATTCGGGACGCTTCAGGTACGATTCGACGACGGCGAAGACCTTTGAACTGGCGTCGTTCCTGATGTCGGCAGGCATCGATACGAACCGCCTGTTCTCGAATCTGTACGCGGAGGATTTCGAAGCGGTAAAGCGCAGGGCACTTTTCGTGATGAAGATCAGGTTCACTGAACACAACTGCGCATATATATACAATACGGCCGAAGAGGTCAAAGAGCTCGGGATGAGCACGTTCGCGGTATCACGCGGAATGGTCGGAGTGATGGGCGATATCAAAGGCGTCGACATCTGGGTCAACTTCACCGAGGCCGGGGAAGGCATCTTCTGCGAGATCCGTTCCTCAAAATACAACATTAATCCTATCGCGGTAAAATACGGCGGCGGCGGCCACGAGAAGGCCAGCGGCGCCACGGTGAAGGACAAAGAGACCGCGATGATGATGCTTAAAGACCTGGACGCGATGCTTGCGTGACCGACGGAAGATACTGATATGAACGAAGAGACAAAAAGACAGATTTTAGACAAGATAAAGGCATACGACAGAGTGATCGTTTCGAGGCATATCCGCCCGGACGGCGACGCGGTGGGATCTACGATGGGCTTCGCGCGCATTCTTAAAGATTCCTTCCCCGAAAAAGAAGTGCTCGTAGCGTGCGAGGACTATACCGATTATGTTTCCTTCCTCGGGAAGGAGGACGGAGCGGTACCTGCCGAAAAATACGCGGATGCGCTCCTTGTGGTGCTCGATACCGCGGTGCTCGACCGCATTTCAAATGAGAATGCGAAGCTCGCGAAGGAGATCATAAAGATCGACCATCATGTGGATATTGCCCCTTACGGCGATATCTCATGGGTAGAGGACTTCAGGTCCTCGGTATGCGAGATGGTCGTTGATTTCTATGTGCCTTTTAAGGATGAGCTGAAGCTCTCGAAGGAGGCTGCGCTCTGCCTGTTCACCGGAATGGTCACCGATTCGGGACGTTTCCGCTATGTGGAGACCTCGGGCGATACATTAAGGCTTGCGGCGGTTCTGCTCGATGTGGGGATCGATACGGAGACGCTTTACGCAAGGCTCTATCTCGAGGAGTTCGACGAGATCAGGTTCAGGTCCTATGTTTATGATAATATGAAGACCACCGAGAACGGCGTCGCCTACATCTACGTCGACGAGGCGATGCAGCAGAGGTTCTCCCTTACGAGGGAACAGGCGAGCAACACGGTGGGACTGCTCGGCGAGATAAAGGGAAGCATCATCTGGATCGCGTTTATCGACTATGAAGGCACGATCAGGGTAAGGCTTCGCAGCAGGTTCGTCGAGGTCAACAAGCTGGCCGAGAAATATCACGGCGGCGGGCATGTCTGCGCATGCGGAGCTACCGTTTACAGCCACGAAGAGATGGAGGCGCTGCTCAGGGACGCGGACGACCTTATAAAAGAATTTAAAGCAAATAATTTTTACCTCTAGACCAAATCGCGATCGTGTAGTATTGTATAAAGGCTTGGTTCACGGAGGGATATATGTTTTTCGATATTCAGAAAGCAAGCATGACGAAGAGGATATCGGCGCTTCTGCTCGATATCATCCTGCTTGCGATCGCTGCGACGGGCTTCGGGTTCCTTGTATCGGTAGCGGTCGGGTACGACGCGAAATACGACGAACTTGAGGCATATTACGACAAATATGAGAGCGACTACGGCATTTCGCTTCATATGACCAGGGAAGAGATCGGTGCGCTTCCGCCCGAAGAGGTTGAGAAGTATCTGAACGCAACTTCCGCCATGAACACGGATGAGGCGCTCAACCGTTTATATGTAAAGGTCGTGAACCTTACGCTGGTCATCCAGTCGCTGGGCATCCTGCTCGGGTATATGGTGACGGAATTTACCGTACCGATGATATTCGGCAACGGACAGACGGTCGGAAAGAAGATATTCGGACTGGGCCTTATGCAGAAGAACCAGACGAAGCTTAAGCCTTTTGCGCTGGCTGTCAGGACCGTGCTCGGCAAATACGCCGTGGAGACCATGATTCCCGTATTTATGATCGTCATGCTGCTCGGCAATATGACGGGCGTAGCCGCGACGATCGTGATCGGACTGCTGCTGCTGATCCAGCTTGCGGTACTGATCTACACGCCCACGAATTCGGCGATCCACGATATTTTCGCGGACACTGTGGTCGTGGACATCAAAAGTCAGAAGATATTTGATGATATAAAAGCAAAAGAGGAATACAAAATAAGAATGGAGAAGGGCAACTTATGAAAGTAGTACTCGAACATGTCACAAAACGTTTCCCCAACAGGGACAAAAAGGTCAAGACCGAAGTGACCGCTGTAAACGATATCTCGTTTGAGATACCGGACGGCAAACTGATCGGTCTGCTCGGACCTTCCGGCTGCGGAAAGAGCACGACGCTCTATATGATCTGCGGTCTTCAGAAGCTTACCGAGGGCAGGATCTATTTCGGAGAAGAGGACGTATCCGATCTGTCTCCCGAGAACAGAGGCGTAGGCCTGGTATTCCAGAACTATGCTCTTTACCCTCATATGACGGTAAAGCAGAACATCATGTTCCCGCTCGAGAACCTCAAGGGAGAGGACAAGCTTACAAAGGACGAGATGCTTGAGCGTACCTATAAGGTAGCGAAGCTCGTTCAGATCGACGAACTCCTCGAGAGAAAGCCCAGCGAGCTGTCGGGAGGACAGCAGCAGCGTGTGGCTATCGCGCGTGCACTTGTTAAGATGCCCCGCGTTCTTCTGCTCGACGAGCCGCTCTCGAACCTTGACGCGAGACTCCGTCTGCAGACCCGTGAGGAGATCCGCCGCATTCAGCGTGAGACAAATATCACTACCGTTTTCGTAACACACGATCAGGAAGAGGCGATGAGCATTTCCGACCAGATCGTTGTTATGAAACTCGGAGTTGTGCAGCAGATGGGCGTTCCGCAGGAGGTATACAACAATCCCGCGAACCTCTTCGTTGCGAAATTCCTCGGCACCCCTCCCGTTAACGTGTTCAGGGGCGAGGTTAAGGGCGCCGCTCTCTACATCGGCAGCGAGAAGATCTGCGATACTCCCGGCGTGACCGACAGACCCGTATATGTAGGCATCCGTCCCGAGGGCTTTATCTACAACCCGAACGGCGTTCTCACATGCGGTTTCCAGAACGTAGAGGTCATGGGAGGAGCGATCAGCATCGTTTCCACACATACCGAATCAGAAAACGCGATCATCCGTGCTACCGTAATGGATGACGTTAAGATACCCGAAGGCTCCGGGACGGTTAAGTTCGATATCAAGCCCAACAAGCTCTATATCTTTGACCGTGAGACGGAAGAAAGACTTTATTTTTGAGGTGTGACTGATGGTTGACAGTAAACAACAATGGAAGGCGTGGATATACCTCTCCCCCGCCATCGTACTGCTGCTGGTATTCACGGTCTGGCCCATTATCAATACCGTAAGAATGGCATTCCTCGAAAATTACAGCGGTCTCGAAACGGTCGGCGGAGCTACGTTCCAGTTCAACGCCCAGAATTTCGTAAAAGTAGTTAAGTATAAATATTTCATCAACTGCCTGAAGAACACGGTCCTTCTCTGTGTTCTCACGGTACCGATATCGACAATGCTCGCGCTTCTGATCGCGGTAGGCCTCAATTCGATCAAGCCTCTTCAGAAGACGCTGCAGACGATATTCTTCCTGCCCTATGTTACGAACTCCATCGCTATCGGTATGGTTTTCGCAGCTATGTTCAACATGGTAGGGATCAATATCGGAGCACCCGGACAGAACATCGTTTCCGCAGGTATCATCAACAACCTGCTTGGAGTGTTCGGTGCGGATCCCGTTAACTGGATCAACGCAGGCTCGGGTTATTTCCAGAACATCGTCGTAATGACGGTGTACATCGTATGGAATGCGCTCCCGTTCAAGATCCTCATCCTGCTCGGCGGACTCCAGAGCATCAACAAGCAGTATTACGATGCCGCTCATGTTGACGGAGCTTCCAGATCCAGGATCTTCTGGAGGATCACCGTTCCGCTCTTAAGCCCCATGCTTGCATATGTTATCATCACAGGCTTCATCGGCGGCTTCAAGGAATACACGAGCATCGTAGGTATCTTCGGTGAGAAGATGGGTCCCGCGGATGACGCAGGACGTCTCAATACGATGGTCGGATTCATTTACGATGCGCTGTCGACGAATAAGCAGGGACGCGCGAGCGCTGCCGCACTTATTCTGTTTGGTATCATACTCGTTGTAACGCTGATCAATCTCCGCGTCAGCAAAAAACGGGTACATTATTAAGGGGGTGCTGTGATGTCTGAAGAGATCAAAAAAGAATTGCAGACCCAAAAGTCAGCCGGGGACACAGTCATGACCGAGCGCGACCTGAAAAAGACCGCGGCGAACCAGACAGTCGTTAAGATCCTGGTCAAGGTCATGGTCTATGCGTTCCTTATCGTTATGGCCATAATCGTTGTATTCCCGTTCTACTGGATGATCAACTCGTCGTTAAAGACTCTCGACGAATACAGGGCCCAGGTTCCGACCTTCTGGCCTACGGCGGTCATGTTCGGAAACTATCTCGAAGCATACAATGCTGCGGGACTCGGCAGACTGTTCATGAATACGATGTTCGTCGGCATCGTTTCGACGATCCTTTCGCTCGTTATCACGGTTCTTTCGGCGTTCGCGTTCGCGAGACTTGAGTTCAAGGGCAAGAACATCCTGTTCGCGGGACTTCTCGCTACGATGATGATCCCCGGTGAGCTCTTTACGATCACCAACTACGGTACGGTCACTTCCCTCGGCTGGAAGAACACCTACACTGTTTTGATAGTTCCGTTCCTTGTGAGCGTATTCTATATCTACCTGCTGCGCCAGAATTTCCTGCAGATCCCGAACGAGCTGTATCTGGCCGCGAAGGTTGACGGAACCAGCGATCTGAAATACCTGTGGAGAGTTATGATCCCGCTGTCGCTGCCGACGCTCATCTCGATCACCATCCTCAAGATGATGGGTGCTTGGAACTCATATATCTGGCCCAGACTCGTCGCGAACGACGAGGCGCACAGACTTATCACGAACGGTCTGCGAAATGCATTCACCGAGACCACGGGCGATGTCAATTACCCCGTGCAGATGGCTGCGGTTGCGATCGTATCGTTCCCGCTCTTCCTTGTATTCGTGTTCCTGCGCAAGTACATCATGAAGGGCGTGAGCAGAAGCGGTATCAAGGGTTGATCCCGCGCATGGTTTGATAACTTCCGGTGACGCCGGTTAAGTTATATACAAGTTTTTTCCAGGAGGAGACAATATGAAAATGAAGAAGTTCGTTGCTCTGCTCCTTGCTGCAGTTATGATCTTTTCTGTAACCGCATGCGGCAAGAAGACAGAGAGCGGCAAGTCGTCGCTTGCAATCCCGTCAGGTGGATATGACGGAAGCGCTGTGACGATCAGGTTCTACCACACAATGGGTGCTAACTTAAGCGAAGTCCTCAACGCTTACATCGATGAGTTCAAGAAGCTCTATCCCAACATCACGATCGAAGCAAGCCAGGTTGGCTCTTACGATGATGTAAGAAACCAGATCAGTACCGAGATCACCGTTGGCGACCAGCCCAACATCGCGTACTGCTATCCCGATCACGTTGCACTTTACAACCTTGCCGGTGCGGTTCAGACTCTTGACGATCTCATCGCAAGCAAGGAAGAAGTAAAGCGTGCAGACGGAACCACCGAGACACTCGGTCTTACCGACGCTCAGATCGCAGACTTCATCGAGGGCTACTACAAGGAAGGCCAGCAGTTCGGTGACGGCAAGATGTACACCGTTCCTTTCTCTAAGTCCACTGAGGTTCTTTACTACAACAAGACTTTCTTTGATGCCAACGGACTTTCACTTCCCAAGACATGGGATGACATGGAAGCTCTTTGCAAGAAGATCAAGGAGATCGATCCCGAGTCCATCCCGCTTGGATATGACTCTGAAGCAAACTGGTTCATCACCATGTGCGAGCAGAGCGGATCTGCTTACACCAGCGCAACCGGCGATCACTTCCTCTTCGACAATGACACCAACAAGGCGTTCATCAAGAAGTTCCGTGAGTGGTATCAGGCAGGCCTTCTTACCACACAGACCCTTTACGGCGCATATACCTCGGGTCTTTTCACAGCTGATTCCGGCACAAGAAGCTACATGTCGATCGGTTCTTCCGCAGGTGCTACCCACCAGCGTCCCGCTGCTGATGCAGACGGCAAGTATCCTTTTGAGGTAGGCATTGCAACCATTCCTCAGGTTAACGCTTCCAGCCCCAAGGTTATTTCACAGGGTCCCAGCGTTTGCATCTTCAAGAAGGACAACGTTCAGGAAGTTATCGCATCGTGGCTTTTCGTTAAGTTCCTTACAACAAGCGTAGAGTTCCAGGCTGAGTTCTCGATGACTTCGGGTTATGTTCCCGTATTAAAGTCTGTAGGAAGCAACGCTACCTATGCAGATTTCATCGGCAAGGCAGACGGCGGCAACTACATCTCGGCTCTTTCGGCAAAGGTTTGTCTTGAGCAGGAGAGCGCTTATTACACATCACCCGCGTTCAACGGTTCTTCGAAGGCCCGCGATCAGGTTGGCAAGCTTCTTTCCAAGTGCCTTGCAGCTACAACGGACGATGTTGACAAGATGATCAATGACGCATTTAAGGATGCTGTCGACGAATGTGAATATGCTCAATAATATTAAAAAGAGATTCAGCGCGGTGCTGGCGCTGCTGCTTGTCTGCACGCTGGCACTTACGGCCTGCAAGGGGGAAAAGGATTCCCCCGATGCGGGCGAGGCTGTCGATTACGCGGCTTCGGTCAGGCTTGATATGAATTCGGAAACGCTTAAGCAGGAGGTCACCGTAAAGACCTTCGTGGACGGCGATACGACCCATTTCAATGTGCCCGAATCTGTCATGCCGGGCGGTGTGTTCAAGGCCAGATACCTTGCGATCAACACTCCCGAATCCACCGGCAAGATAGAAGAGTGGGGCAAGAAGGCTTCGAACTTTACGAGAGAGAAGCTTTCAGGCGCTACCTCGATCATCATCGAATCGGATGACGATACCTGGGACGCGGACTCGACCGGCGGACGCTACCTTGTATGGGTATGGTACCGAACATCCGAGACAGAGGAATACAGGAACCTCAATATCGAGATCCTGCAGAACGGTCTCGCGATAGCTTCGAGTTCGGCCAACAACCGCTACGGTACGACCGCGGTTGCCGCTATCGAAAGCGCCAAAGCGCAAAAGCTCAATATCTACTCCGGTCAGAAGGACCCCGATTTCTTCTACGGCGAAGCCGTGGAGCTTACCTTAAAGGAGCTCCGCACGACGGTCGAGCAGTATAAGGACATCCAGGTGGCTTTTGAGGGAGTGGTCACGAAGAACTACAACAATGCTGTCTATGTCGAGTCGTTTGACGAGGAGACGGGTCTTTATTACGGCATCATGGTCTACTACGGCTTTAACCTCAGCGGCGAAGGTCTTGAGGTCCTGACTGTCGGCAATCTGGCCCGCATCGTCGGCAAGGTTCAGTATTACGAGGCGGGCGGTTCCTATCAGGTTTCGGGCCTGACCTACCGCGCGATGAAGCCGGACGATCCGGGCAATATCCAAAAGCTCGGCGACGGTTATTCGCCTTCGTTCAAGGAAACGGACGCGAAGACGCTCATGACCGGTACGGTGGACGTTTCCGTCGGCGAAGAGACAAAGACCTTCGACTACGGTTATCTGGCGCTGGCCACGACCGTGGAAGTAAAGGATCTCGATGTTGTCAGCGTTTACACGACAACGAGTGAAGAGAGTTCTTCAAAGGGCGCCCTTACCCTTACCTGCAAGGCTGCGGACGGTACCGGGATCGATGTGAGGACGGTCGTTCTCCATGATCAGGACGGCAACGTGGTCACGGCGGACGAATATGAGGGCAGGAACATTTCCGTAAAGGGTATCGTGGATGTCTTTGACGGAAAGTATCAGGTGAAGGTTTTATCCACGCAGGATATAACTATAAATTAACAGAGAGAAAAGAGGAGAAAAATGAAGAAACTTATTGCTTTGCTTCTGGCAGCGGTTCTCTGTGTTGCAAGCCTTACGGCATGCGGCAAGAAGGATAATACCGGCGATAACGGTGCTGCTTCGGGTGACATTGAGTCAGCTAAGGCTTATCTTATCAGCATGTATGAGAAGAGCGCCGAAGTTACCGCATCCGATTATGAGGTTGTTTCCCTTGTTATGGTTGACGGCGTTAAGTACAACGTAACCTGGACAACAGACGCTGCAGACGTTAAGGTCGTTGCAGGCGAGAAGATGACAAAGATCGATGTCGACGAGGAATCGGCCAATGACGTAGCATATGTTCTTACCGCTACTCTTGCGGATCCTTCCGGCAAGACAGCTACCGCTACCTTCAATCACAAGGTTCCCGCATACAAGCTTACCAGCTGGACAGAATATGCCGCAGCTGCAGCAGGCGACAGCCTTGTTGTTAAGGGTATCGTAACAGGCATCATGTCCAAGAAGAACGGCAATTCAAGCAACTGCCTCTACTTCCAGGACGAGGTAGGCGGATACTACGCTTACAACCTTGGCACCGATCCTCTTGAGCAGGGTATCAAGGTTGGTATGACCGTTAAGGTTACCGGTACAAAGGACATCTACAGCGGCACTCACGAGATCAAGGACGGCGTTGTTGCCATCGTTGATGAGAGCACCACTGTTCCCGCTCCCGTTGATTACACGGATGCATTCATAAACGCAGCAGATCTTAAGGACGCTTCGATCACCGAGAAGCAGGCTCTGCTCGTTACCCTCAAGAACGTTGAGATCTCCGGACAGGATGTTGCCGGCGGATACTTCAAGTTCAAGCTCGGCGGCAAGGAGAGCTACATCCGTATTTCTTCTTCCGTTTGCCCTATCGTTACAGAGAAGGACGCTTTCATCGCAGGCCACACCGAGCATACAGGCTGGCTGGCTGACGCTACCGGCGTTATCTGCGTATATGACGGCGCATTCTATCTTACACCCGTTACCGTTGACGGCTTCGTATACAACAGCCTTCCTCAGAAGTCCGATAAGGAAAAGGTTGAGTTCGAGGCAGCAAACGTTTCGATCCCCGGCCGCTTCACAGAGGCAGGCGAGGCTGAGC
>JAEEGH010017569.1_pt1 | contig 15229 bp, 11 predicted proteins | sample 9134181 | NCBI WGS metagenome assembly JAEEGH01 (sample SAMN16246544, study PRJNA631951) | gut metagenome | biome: gut microbiome; feature: rumen; material: DP-attached | host: Bos | place: Iran: Karaj | collected 2018-10 | reverse complement strand
CCTTGGGGAAGCCGGTGGTGCCGGAGGTGTACTGCATGTTGCACACGTCGTGGATGTCCACGGCGTCGGCGCGGCGGCGGAGCTCCTCCATCGGCACCTTGTGGGCGTATTCCACGGCTTCTTCCCAGGTCAGGCTGCCGGGCTGGCGGAATCCGACCGTGATCACGTTGCGGAGGAACGGCAGGCGCTTTGCGTGGAGCGGATCGCCCGCTTTGGTCTGCGCGAGTTCGGGGCAGAGCTCGTTCACGATCCCGGCGTAGTCGGAGTCGCGGTAACCTTCGATCATCACAAGCGTGTGGGTATCGGACTGCCGCAGCAGGTATTCGGCTTCCTGGATCTTGTACGCGGTGTTCACCGTGACGAGTGCGGCGCCGATCTTCGTGCTGGCCCAGAACGTGATGTACCACTGCGGCACGTTCGTGGCCCAGATCGCCACCTTGCTGCCGGGCTTCACGCCGAGCGCGATCAGCGCGCGGGCGAAGTCGTCCACGTCGTCGCGGAACTCGGAATAGGTGCGCGTGTAATCCAGCGTGGTGTACTTGAACGCATACTGGTCGGGGAATTCGCGGACCATGGCGTCGAGCACCTGGGAGAACGTCTTTTCGATCAGGATGTCCTTCTTCCAGATGAACTTGCCGGTGTGGCGCCTGTTTTCGTAGAGGGTCGCCTTGGAACGCGCGAGCTCGAAACGGCTCATGTAGCTCACGAACTGCGCGAAGATCACGTCGGGCGAACTGACTTCCGCCACCCATTTCGGGTCCCACTCGATGGAGATGAACCCGTCGTAGTTCACCGAATGCAGGGCGTTCATCACGCGGTCGAGCGGGAGCGAGCCTTCGCCGACGATGGCGTGGACCTCGGCGCTCTCGGAGTCTTTCAGGTGGATGTGGCGGATGTACGCGCCCAGGTTTTTGACCGTGGCTTCCGGGGTTTCGCCGCAGACGCGGTAGGGATAATGCAGGTCCCACAGCGCCGCCAGGTTGTCCGTCATGAAGCTTGCGAGCAGGTCGCCGAGCTTCTGCGTGTCGGCGTAGTAGCCGACCGTCTCCACGAGCAGGACCAGACGGGCCTGTTCGGCGAGCGGCAGGACGCGGCCGATGAACTTGCGCGCGGCGGCATCGTCGTCGGGCGTGGTTCCGGCGGTTTTCAGGCGGATGTAGGGCACGTGCAGGCGCCGTGCGGTCTCGATGCAGCGTTTGAGTTCGTCGAACGCTTCTTCCGGCTTCGCGGCGATGTCGTTCACGAGGTCGAGGCAGGAGATGCACAGGTCGTAATTGCGGAGTTTGTGCTGGACGCCGGCGAGGCGTTCCGGCTGGAAATCGCTCCGGAGCTTCGGCGTGTCGATGTTGTGGATCTCGATCCCGTTGAACTTGTATTCACGGGCGATCCTGATAAAATCGTCGAAACTGCACGATTCCCAACGATTGGTCGAGAACGACAGCTTCATTTCACACCTGCCTCATAACAGATCTTGTTCACGGCGTCGATGTAAGCGCGGATGCCCGCGCCGATCACGTCGGTCGAAACGCCTTTGCCCGAGTACACCTTGTTCTCGTAGCGGAGCTTCACGATGGTGGTGCCCATGGCGGCGGCGCCGCCGGTCACGGACTGGATCTGGAAGTCGTCGAGCTCGAAGTGATGCTCGAGGATCTCCTCGATGGCGAGGAACGCGGCGTCGATCGGACCGTCGCCCGTGCTGACGCCCTTCACCTCGACGCCGTTGCGTTCGAGGGTGACGTGAGCGTAGGACGTGATCTCGTTGCCGGAGGTGATGACAAAGGATTTGAGGCTGTAGGTAGCCGGGACCTGGAGGGAGACCGTGCCGATGATGGCTTCGAGCTCCTTCGGGCCGACCGAGTCCGTCTTCTTCTGCACGATGCGCTGAACGGATTCGTAGACGGAATCCATGGCGTCGGCGTCGAGGTCGTAGCCCATCTGCTTCACGGCGTCGGCGACGGCTTCGCGGGAGTCGGATTTGGAAAGGGTGAAATTGACCTCGCCGGAGGCGGGCGCTTCGGCACACTCGTCCAGTTCGGCGCGGCCGCTGAGGATCTGGCGGATCTGGTCGCAGGACTTCTCCAGCACGGTCATGTTCAGGCCGCAGGATACGCCAAGGGCGTCGCCCTTCGCGCGGAAGACGTGCGCGATGCTGCGGAGGCTGGGTTCGTTCATGCCCGCGCAGGCGGTCTTGATCTGCGCGAATCCGGTGTTCACGCTGGCGAAAATGCACGCCGCGGCCATGTGCAGGGAGTTGGAGTATTCAAACGACAGGGTCACGTTCGCGAGCTCGGGCACGGCTTCGTTCAGCGCGGTCACGAAACGGCTGGATTCCTCGGGCAGCATGACGCCCGCGGTGTCGCAGACGGTGATGATGCCTGCGCCGGCTTCGATGCCGGCACGGACGACCTGCGCCAGAAATTCCTGTTCGGCGCGGGTGGCGTCATGCAGCGTGAGCTCGACGTCTTCGCAGAGTTCGCGGCAGGCCTTGACCTGCGCCTTGATCATGTCCAGCACGACCGGCGGCTTCTTGTGGAACTGGTACTCCATCTGCACGGTCGAGACCGGCGCCACCACGTTCAGGCGCGGGTGTTTCGCGGCACGAAGAGCCTCCCAGGTATCCGGAAGAAGTTCCGGATCAAGCCCCACCGGGCAGGCAAGAATGCAGCGAGTCATAAGGGGTGCAAGCGTGTGAAGGAAGATGATGTCGTTCTTCCCGTTCACGATGGGAGCCGTTTCAATGGCATCCACGTTCAGCTTGTCAAGCTGACGCGCCACCTCGATTTTTTCCTTAAAGTTCAAGGAACTGCCATTGCACGCGGCTTGTTCGCGCAACGACACATCGACGATTTGTATCTTTCTCATGGGCGTCTCCTTACGACGTTCGCCATCCCTGCCCGGCACCGCGCCGGACATTCGCGGCTAAAAGACTGTAAACCATTAATATACTACCTGAACGGGCGTTTATCAAGTGGAATTAAGGAAAAAAGCGCTCCTGAGCCGTTCTTTTTTGCTTTTTTTCCTTCCATCTCGTTCCTTCTGCTTGATTTTTCAATTTTCTGCTGTACTTTTTTAGAGATTTCTTTCTTTCTTTCTTTCTTTCAACTGTTTCTGTGACCTGTACTTATGAAGCTTCCTCCGCTTTCTTCCTTTCATTCCGTCCATGTCATCGGCTGCTGTGGCGCCGGATGCGCCCCACTCGCCCGCATCCTGCTCGAAAAAGGCTTCCGCGTCACCGGTTCCGACCTGCTCGACAACGCCGCCGCGGCGACGCTCCGCAAGCATGGCGCGCAGATTGCGCCCGCCGGACACAGAATCGAAAACCTGCCGCCGGAAAACGACGGGCTTCTGGTCGTGCGCACCTCGGCGGCGGGCCCGGACAATCCCGAAGTCGCGGAGGCCATGCGCCGCGGATTGCCCGTATTGCGGCGCGGCGAAGCGCTTGCGGTCGTGGCGGATTCGTATTCGCGATCAGTCGCGGTCAGCGGTTCGCACGGCAAAACGAGCGTGAGCGCGATGCTGGCGTGGCTGCTTCGCGAGCTCGGCGCGAATCCCGGATACATGATCGGCGGCTCGGTCACGGGCTGGGAAAGCGCGGGCGCGGCGGGTGATGGAGACTTGTTTGTCACCGAGGCGGATGAAAGCGACGGCACGCACGCACTGCTGCATCCGCACCTCGGGATCGTGACGAACGTGGAGGACGATCACGCGTGGAGCCTCGGCGGATTCGAGGCGCTGGAACACAATTTCAAATCGTTCGCGGAGCAGTCGGAAACGCTGCTGTACTGCGCTTCGGAGGAGACCGACCGCCTGTTCAAAAACCATCCGCATGCGGTCCGGCTCGATCTCGCCGATCTGTCCGAAGATTTCCTGCCCGGATTCGGGCATTTCCAGCGGCTGGACGGCATGATCGCGGTCAAGGCCGCGGAACTGCTCGGATTCGATGCAGCCGAGGCGGAAATGAAGCTTCGGAGCTTCCCCGGCGTCGAACGCCGTCTTTCCGTCCGATATCACGGCGCGGCTACAGTCATCGAGGACTACGCGCATCATCCGACCGAACTTCGCGAAAGCATCCGCGCCCTCCGGGAGCTTTACCCGGGACGCCGCCTCGTCGTCATCTTCCAGCCGCACCGCTATGCGCGGCTCGAACGCTATTTCGACGAGTTCACGGTCGAGCTGAAAAAGGCGGACCGCGTGTTCGTCACGCCGGTCTTCACCGCCTGGACGGGAAGCGGGAAATACACCTCGGACGATCTCGCAAAAGCGGTCGGAGGGACCGCGCTCGCGGGTTCCTGGGACGAGATAGGTACGCAGGTCGGGGCCGAGCTCAAACCGGGCGATGTCGCGGCCATCATCGGCGCGGGCGACCTGCCGAAGATCCTGCCGTCCCTGATCGCTGCGGCGAAAACGGTCTCCTAAGCGTAGCCAAGCTCAACAATCAATACTCGCGGACGGCACGTGCCAGCAGACGCGCCAGCTCTGCCACCTCGTCCGGCGTATTGTGGTCGAAGAACGAAACACGAACAGCCGAATATGCCTCATCGCGGCTCAATCCCATTGCGGTCAGCACACGCGAAGGCGTTCCGGTTTCCGCGTCGCATGCGCTGCCGGATGCGATCGACGCCCCGAACTTTGCCATGATGCGCGTGAGGATCGCACCCTGATAGGTCTGCGGGCCGCCGGAGAACAGCAGATGCACGATGTACGGCGAAGCGATTTCCGCCGGGACCGTCTCGCGCCAGCAGCCGTCGGGCAGGGCTTCCCTCAGCTCGGACAGGAAGCGTTCCCGGAGCTCGCGGATGTAGTCCAGGTCGCCGCTCATCGTCGCCATGCGTCCGCCGAGCGTTTCCGCCAGCAGCAAACAGAACGGCGGCGGCACGCGCCCGATGGCGTGGCGTTCCGTGCGGAGTTCCTTCATGGCGGGCCGGAACTCGTCGCTGTAGAGCACGGCGGCGCCGGACGGCAACCCGAATTTCTGGCCGGAAACGAGGAAGAATTCCGGCTGGACCGCCTCGAAGTCGAACGGGAGCTTGCCCGCGCCCTGAATGCCGTCGATGAGCAGGCTTGCCTGCGGTGCGATGGACTTCACCATGGAGCGCACTGCGGCAAGGTCCTGCATCACGCCGGTCTCGCTCTGCACCCAGTGGAACACGACGAGACGCGTGCGTTCGCTGAGCTTCTGGGAAAGATCGGTGAGATCGATCCGGCCGTCGTGCAGGAGCTTCACGCGGTTGCGCGGACAGGACGCCGGAAGCATGTCGAGCGCGGGCGGGATGCTCGCATGTTCGCCGTCGGTGAAAAGCACGCCGCCGTGCTTTTCCGGGGTCAACAGAAACGCCGTGACGGCGGCGCGGACGGCGTCGGTGCCGGTTCCCGTCCACAGCACGGAATGCCCCTGTGCCTTCGCGCCGCAGATCGCGTTCACCAGGCGGTGTTCCGCAGTCGAAAGCGCCGCGCGAACAGCCTCGGCGGCCGCGCCGGACGCCTCCTGATTGGCGGAGAAATCCTGCGCGAGAGCGGCAAGACGCGCCATCGTGACCGGACGGACGGGGACCGCGGCGGCGTTGTCAAAGTAGAGTTTCATTCGGCGCGCACGGCCTCTTTTTTGCGGGCGAGCGATTCCTCGATGGAGCGTATCTCGTTCACGAGCCCTTCTTTGAGCCGGTCGATCTCGTCCGGGTCGGTCATGGAGGCGAGCTTGTGCTCGGCGGTGATCTTTGCTGCGGCGATCTTCGCCTGCGCGGCGCGTTCCAGCTCGGCGATCTTCTCTTTCTTTTCGGGGGAGAGTTCCTGCAGGGCTCCGCCGCTGCGTTCGAGTGCGAGTTCCCAGGCGCTTTTCATGGTCATGGCTCCTTCGGGGTAAAGGCCGCGCGGCAGATGTCCGCGTCGGGCCGGTTGAGTTCGGGGTTTTTCGGGGCGAGACGCCGCGCAGTGGCGAGATCCTTTTTCACGGCGTCGGTCACGTTCATGCCCGCAAGCCAGTAATTCATGCGGGCGCGTTTGACATAATGGGCGGACTGAAACGGATCCAGCTCAATGACCTGGTCGATGCAGGTCATTGCCTTCTTCGTTTCTCCGGTCGCGAACATGTAGTCCGCGGCGGCGTTCCACGGGAACGGCGACTGCATTTTTGATGTTTTGATGGCTTCTTTGAGCAAGGTCTGTACCCGGTCCAGCGACGGCACGTAGCCCGGATCGTCCTGGTGTTCGAACGAGTATTCGGGGTTGAGCTCGCTGATGAGCGCGGAGTAGGCCTTCTCCGCCTGGAAACATTCCGCGGCCGCCGCGAACGAAACAAACATGAAGAAAAGCGCGGGAAGCGCGAGCGTCAGCAGAGACGGCGGCTCCAGCGCCTTCACGTCGTCGGGGCGTTTGCGCCATCCGGGCTGCATCCACGGGCGGAGGCTCGGCGGCATGTCGCGCATGAGCACGAGCAGGGAAAACGCGATCAGGACGCCGGAATAGGCGGTCGTCTCGAACCCGATGTCGAGCAGCGTCCCGACGGACAGGACCAGGCAGGAAAATGCCGGAACTAGTGCGAAAACGTCCTTCAGGCTGCGCCAGTCCGTCCGGCGAATCTGGCGGCACGCCTCGACGGCCGGGTACGCCAGCACGGCAAGCGCCGCAACGAAGCCCGCGACGCCGCACTGCGACCCGAACAGCATCAGCATGTTATGAGGTGAATGCGCCGCCTCCTTGTCCCGCCACAGGCGGAAGAGCGCGTGGTCGTGCAGGAAATCGCCCCAGCCGGTGCCAGCCAGCGGGTGTTTCAGCATCATCCGCGCCGCCGACTGAACGTAATCGAAGCGCACGTACATCGACAGCGCTCCGCGTCCGGTTACGACCATCACGACGAGGCCGGCGACGCCGAGGAGCAGAAGCCCGGCCCCGGCGATCTTCCATTTGCGCGGCAGCCGGGAGAAGAAGAACACGGCAGCGCCCGCGGCGAGCAGGGAAAACACCGCGCCGCGGCTGTCCGTCTTCACGAGCAGGAAGAGCGTGACCGCGAACGCCAGGCCGCCGAACAGACGCCGGGAGAGCTTCGGCGGCGAGACGCGTTCGTTGCCGAACCGCCAGAACAGGACCGAGAGGAACGGCAGAAGCGCGGCGAGGTACGCGCCGTAGACGTTGCAGGAATTGAAATCCGCCTGAACGCGGGCTTCTCCGATGCGGATCGCCATGTTTTCGTTCACGATGTCGCGACCGGCGGCGGCCGACTGCGCCTGAATATGTTCACGCAGGGCGTCGAATCCGCGCCAGTACTGGTACAGACCGGAACAGAGCGACAGCGTGCCGCCCAGGACCAGCGCTCCGGTCAGCGGTTTCGCGAACCCCCGGCGGCCGGACAGCAGGATCGCCAGTGACAGCGCGTAGCACGCCAGCGACAGCGTGTGCGCGATCATTTGCGGCGGATACCCCATGCACGAGGCATTCACGAGACCGAGGAGGCTCACTCCGCCCAGGACACACCACAGTGCGCCGTATTTGATGAGCGGGGACCGCAGCGACAGCTCCCACGGCAGGGAGAACAGATCGTCCTCTTTTCTCTCTCCGTCAATATCCAGGTACGGATTTCGGAACAGCGCGGCGCAGACGGTCACGGCGAGCAGGATGGATGCCGCCATCATGAAGACGGGCAGCGGCCACGAAATGACCACCAGCGAGACCGGATCGGTCCAGTACAGCGCCCCGCCCTCGGGCGCGCTCACGAACGACGCGAACTTGATCGGCAGGAGCACGGTCAGCAGGCAGGCGAAAAGCTCAGCTACGCGCCACAGGACAATGGGCTCGCGCCTGTCCAGCGAAATCAGAAGCTTGTCCAGGTCGAAGTTGTTCTTCCGCGAGCCGGACGACGCTGCGGATGCGGAAGGAGACGTTCTGGCGGGAACACCGGATTTATGCGTGCGGATGGGCTTTTTCATAGATCCTCTTCATGTGTTCCGTGCTGATGTGCGTGTAGATCTGCGTGGTGCTGAGGTTTTCGTGGCCGAGCAGGGCCTGAACGCTCCTCAAATCCGCGCCCGCGTCCAGCAGATGCGTGGCGAACGAATGGCGGAGCTTGTGCGGGGTCAGGTCGGGCGGCAACCCGGCCTGCGACAGGTAGAGCTTGAAGAACCGCTGGAACGACCGCGCGGTGAGGCGTCCGCCGAGCTGGTTCAAGAAGATGGCGGCGCGCGGCGACTGATCGGACGACAGCGTGCGGCGGTATTTGAGGTAGGCGCGGAGCGCGCGCTGGGCGGGATTTCCGAGGGCGCAGAGGCGTTCCTTCTTGCCTTTGCCGCGAATCTTCATCACGCCGGAAAACGTGTCGACGTCGCCGAAGTTCAGGCCGAGCGCCTCGCTGATGCGGAGACCGCCGGAATAGATGACCTCCAGGATCGCGCTGTCCCGTGCGGCGGCAAACGCGGCTGCTTCGGGCGTTTTCGCGATCCCGAACTCCGCATGGTCCGCCCAGACGGCCGCGGGCGCGGCGAGCAGACGTCCCACCTCGTCCACGGTCATGTATTTCGGCAGGAGTTTCGGGCGGCGCGGCGACGCCTGCCCGATGAACGGGTTCGAGGTCGCGCGGTTCTCGCGGATGAGGTAGCGGAAGAACGACCGCATGGCGGAAAGTTTCCGCATGATGGAGGTCCGCGACAGCTCGTCGTTGTTCAGGGCCGCCACGAAGTCGCGCGCGTCGTACACGCTCATGCCCGCCCAGTCGGCCGTTCCCGTGAACGGGTCGGCCTTCAGGCATATCTGAGCGCACTGACGGATGTCCAGCGCGTAGGACGAGCACGTATGTGCGGAGGCGTTCCTCTCCGCCGACAGGTACGACAGGAAGCCCCGGAGTCCGTCATCGCAAATCGTTTCGGTCATAGTTCGTTCGGTCTCCCGGTTGAATTCGGAAAATAATTTACCCGCTTTCAGGCAATTATGCAAGCGCAAAAACGGAAAAATACATTGTATTCCGCCCGCCCCCGTGCTATATTAAACGTGCTACATGAAACAGAAACAGATTCACGACCAGCAACACACGGGAGGTCTTTCCATGAAACAGGCCATCGTAGTCCTCGCCGAAGGCTTCGAGGAGATCGAAGCGCTCGGCACCGCCGACATCCTCACCCGCTGCGGCATCATGACCATGCTCGCCGGCATCTCCGGCTCCATCGTCTCCGGCGCGCACGACATCCGGGTCGCCCCGGACATGTTCCTGGAGCACACGCCCGGCTCCGACGCGGACGCCATCATCCTGCCCGGCGGCCTGCCCGGCGCGACGAACCTGATGAACTGCGAAGCGCTCGGCGCCATGGTGCGCGAAGCCGTCGCGAAGGGCAAGATCGCCGCCGCCATCTGCGCCGCCCCGATCGCGCTCCACGCGTTCGGCGTGCTGGACGGCAAGACCGTGACCGGCTACCCCGGCACCGAAAAGCTCAGCACACGCCCCGGCCTTAAATACACCGGCGAGCTGGTCGAGCACGACGGCAACATCATCACCGGCAAGGCTCCCGGCGCAACGCCGTTCTTCGCCGCCGAGATCGCCCGCGCGCTCGGCGTGAACGAGGCGACCGTGCAGGGCGTGCTGAACGGGATGTTCATCCGTCCATGAGCCGCAGCTGCTTTACAGTCGAACGCCGGTCCGAGGCGTCCCACGCCCGTCTCGGCGTGCTGGAGACCGTCCACGGGTCGATCCCCACACCGATCTTCATGCCGGTCGGCACGCGCGCCACGGTGAAGGCGATGTCGCCCCGCGAGCTGGAGGAGCTGAATGTCAAGATCATCCTCGGCAATACCTACCATCTGATGCTCCGCCCCGGCTCCGGGCTCATCCGGCGCGCCGGCGGCCTGCACAAGTTCGAGGACTGGAACCACCCGATCCTGACCGACTGCGGCGGATTCCAGGTCTTCAGCCTCGCCCCGCTCCGCAAGATCAAGCCGGACGGCGTCGAGTTCGCCTCGCACATCGACGGTTCGCGGCACTTCCTCGGTCCGGTCGAATCCATGCGCATCCAGCGCGACCTGGGCTCCGACATCGTGATGGCGTTCGACGAGTGCACGCCGTACCCGTGCACGCGCGACGCCGCCGAGAAATCGCTCGCCATGACCATGCGCTGGGAGGAGATCTCCCGCGAACAGCCGCTGGACGACCATCAGCTGAGGTTCGGCATCGTGCAGGGCAGCGTATACCACGACCTCCGCGCGAAATCCGCCGCGCACGTCGCCTCGCTCGATTTCGACGGCTGCGCTATCGGCGGCGTCTCCGTCGGCGAGTCCCAGGAGGAGATGTTCGACGTGACCTCGTTCGTCGCGCCGCTGCTCCCCGAGGACAAGCCGCGCTACCTGATGGGCGTCGGCACCCCGAAGCAGATCCTCGAAAGCGTGAAGTTCGGCGTCGACATGTTCGACTGCGTGATGCCGACCCGTCTGGCGCGCCATTGCGCGGCGTTCATGCGCGGCGGCGACACCCTGCCCGCGAAGGCCGGACGCTTCGCCGAGGATTTCACCCCGCTCGATCCGCGCTGCGACTGCTACGCCTGCACGCACTTCACGCGTGCCTACATCCGGCATCTGCTGAACGTGAACGAGATCCTCGGGGCGCGCCTGCTCACGATCCACAACATCCACTACTTCATCGCGCTCATGGAACGCATCCGCGCCGCCATCGCCGACGGCACGCTCGAAAGCCAGGGCGATTCCATCCTCTGACCGGGCAAGCGAAGCAAGCGCCCCTCGAAAACGCCATGCCGGACACCGCCACAGACTGGACCCGCTACTACGAAAAACCGTTCATCACGGCGCATGTCACGCGGCGCATCACGGCGCACCGGATCGTGAAAATGGTCCTCGCCGCGGGCGGATTCCCGGACAGCCACCGCATCATTGAACTCGGCGGCGGAAACAGCGCGTTCTGCGACCGCTTTCCCGATCCAAATCCAAGACACCCTCCGTGGGACGGGTTTTATACCGTTGTGGACAGCAATCCGCGCGGCACGCTGCTGTTCTGGATGAAACACCCCTGGTCGGATTGGTATAGGGCGGTCTGCGCCGACATCCTTACGCTGGACACCGCCTCGTTCGAGCCCGCCGACCTGGTGTTCAGCGTCGGGCTGGTGGAGCATTTCCCCGAGGAACAGACGAAGATCGCGATCCGGCGGCATTTCGAGCTTGCGAAGCCCGGCGGGCTGGTCCTCATCACGTTTCCCGTACCCACGCTCAGCTACCGCATCATCCGCCGCGCCGCCGAAGCGCTCGGCATCTGGCGTTTCCCGGACGAACGCCCGATCCGGCTGGAAGACGCCGTCTCCCTCTGCGCCGAACACGGCGAGATAATTGAAAAAAGACTTAACCGCGCGATCCTGCTGACGCAAGGGATCGTACTGGCGCGGAAGCCCCACTGATAATACCGGAATCAAGCACATTTTCTCGCATAAACTTGACGAACCGCCTTTTTTGTGCTACATTATCTTGAACATTCTATCCGCAATCCACCCGTGAAAGGCCGACCGCCATGCTGAACGCCGTCATCCTCGGAGCAGGAGCCATGGGCTGTCTCTATGCCTCCTACCTCTGCAAAAATCCGAACATCAGCCTCACGCTGCTTGACCACAGGGCCGCGAAAGTCGACGAGATCAACAAAAACGGCCTCCTGATGGTCGAAAACGACCAGGAGATCCCGTTCAGCGTCCCCGCGAAAGTCAGCGGACGCGGACGCCTCGATCCGGTCGACATCCTGCTCATTTTCGTGAAGGCGCACCAGACCTACGCCGCGCTGAAGGCGAACCGTTCGCTCATCGGCCCGAAGACGGTCGTGGTCTCGCTTCAGAACGGCATGGGAAACTACCTGGAGATCGTGAAGTTCGTGCCGCTGGACCGCATCGTGATCGGCACCTCGAATCACAACAGCACGCTGCTCGGCAGCGGGCATTTCCTGCATGCGGCGGACGGCAAGACCATCATCGGCGCGTTCGCGAAGGATTCGCCGCACGTGGAGCTGATCCGGTCGATCTTCGACGAAAGCGGGCTCGACATTTCCGTGTCGAACGACGTCCGCGTGCTCATCTGGCGCAAGCTGCTCGTGAACATGTCCATCAACCCGCTCACCATGCTGCTCGAGGTCAAAAACGGGTTCATCCAGTCCAACCGCCCGAGCTGGGACATCGTACGGCAGATCGTCGACGAGGGGCTGACCGTGGCGAAGGCCGACGGCATCGACTTCGACCGCGAGGAGATCCTGGAGCTCGTGCACAAGATCTGCGTGCTCACGCGTACCGGGTGTTCCTCCATGTTCCAGGACCGCATCCACAAGCGCCGCACCGAGATCGACTTCATCAACGGCTCGGTCGTTTCGCTCGCCCGCAAGCACGGCATCGCCGTGCCCGTGAACGCCCTTCTCGTCCAGCTCGTCCACGCGGTCGAGGATTCCCTCACCGGCGAGTAGGCGGCGATCCGCGAAAAGCACGAATCCGAACCCGGAAAGAAGCGATCCCATGCTGAAGAAACCTGCCATTGACGAGATCTGCCGCGACGAGATCAGGGATTTCCTGCTGGAACTGGTCCGGCGCGAATACGCCAACCTGCCCGCCGACGCCCGCTGCCGCAGAAAGGAGCTGTGTGAAGCGGTCCTCGCCTGCAACAAAGAGACCGGCGAGCGCGCCAGGCTTCGCCGGGACGTCTGCGACGCGGTCAAAAACTGGAAGGCGCAGAGCGAACAGATATCCACGCTGGAACGCCTCGGTTTCACCGTGATCAAGGGCAAAAAGCACTACAAGCTCCGCTGGCGCGAATCCGGCTATTTCAAGGCGCTTTCCGCCTCGCCGTCCGATCTGCGGACGGGTGCGAATTCCGTCGCGGAGACGATCTCGCTCTTCTTCTGAACGGGCGGAAAAAAAGGCATAAGCAGTACAGGCGACCGGCGCAGCGTCTCCCTCCCTGAACCGGGACCGCATCCGTTCTCCGGTCATTCCCCCGTGACGCGGAAAACGGCCCCTCAAGCAGCCCCGGAAACCGACGGTGCGGCATGTTCGGCCTGTACGGCGGCATGCGACTGCCGCCGGCGGAAGGACGCCTCCTCGTTTACAGGCTTCCGTCCGCCGTGCTTATGCCAGGGACAGGACGCGCCACATGATGCTGCACGGAATCCTGTCCCGGAAAACAATATATCACGTTTCACGCCCGGTTCAATGCGGAAAACCGACCGCTCCGATGGTTTTTCCCGCCGAAACGCCGTTTTTTCCGACATGGTCAAATTTGCTGTACAAGTTTCGGTCCGGAATACGAAAGCAGAAAAGGCTTTCGCTGACATGGAGACAAAAACACCGCCGGAAGCGGAGGGGATTGCTTCCGGCGGTGAAATGCCTGTGATCCGGTCGGATCAGTATTCGGCCATGCCGAGGCCGCGGCGCAGGACGATGGAGGAACCGGCCTTGTCCGTGCCGACCGCGAGGATGCGCGGCGACGTGGTGTCGGCGGAGACGGTTCCGGCGGCTGCGTCGGCCGGGTTGGACGCGGCAGAGAAATCACCGGCTTTGAGCTTCGTGACGTCGGTCACGGGCTTCTTCGTGATGAGCACGTTCATCCCCTTCTCGGTGTTGACGGAGATGAGGATGCGGCCGTCCTTGAGTTCCATGGCGACCGGGTTCTCGCCCTTCAGGCCGATCTGCTTCGCGAGGTCGGCGGAGTGGATCTGCTTGCCGCTCTTCAGGTTGAGGTAACCGAAGATGGAATCCGGGTACGGGAGGATGCGCTGGCTCGGAGCGCGGAGCGACCAGGTCTGGAACTGGTCTTCGGTGGCGTAGATGTAGTTTTCGCCGTCCTTGTCGAAGACGCTGGCGACCACGACGCCGGCGGGGTTCGGCTGCATGCCGGTCGGCGCGGGCGCGATCTGGGCGATGGTCGGGCGGACGCAGTCCTTGCCGTTGACGGCACACAGCTGGGCGGGAGTTTCGGTCCAGGTCTCGCCGTCGTCATCGCTGGTCACGTACTTGATGACGCGCTTGCCGCCGCCTTCGTCCGTGGAGAAGACGCACACGAGGCGCTTGCTGTCGAGGCGGATGACGTAGGGATCGGAGACGGTGCCGCTTGCAGGCTTGTAGACGGTGCGGGTGTCCTTTTCCCAGGCGATGCCGTCCTTGTACTGGAAGCGGTCGCCGAGGTCGCGGCCGTACATGGCGGCGGCGTCGACCACGCCCCAGAAGGCGGGTTTCGGCTTGTTCTGGCGGTCGAAGAGCAGCGGAGCGTTGCGGCGGCCGCCGAAGGGATAGCCGTCAAGCCAGGAGCCGTTGTCGGTGAGGCCCCAGAGGGTCACGGCCACGATGTGCTCGCGGTACTTCAGGAAGAGCGCGTAGGCGTCGCGGTAGCGGTCGCGGAGGTCCTGCTGGACGAGCGCGGGGAGGACGCCGTTCGGGTACGGGTTCGGGTTGCGGCGGTCGCGCGGCAGGATGTCGATGTCGAGCTCGGAGATGAGGATGTCACAGCCGGTGCTGAGGAATGCCTGGATGGTGCGTTCGACCTGGTCCATGTCCGGGTCGGTGTAGCGCCAGTGGCACTGCATGCCGATGTAGTCGACGAGCTTCTTGTCCTTGTTGACCTCGTTCACGAGGCGGACGATGCCGTCGCGCTTGGCGGCCAGGTCGGTGTCGAAGTCGTTGTAGACGAGCTTGGCGGTCGGGTCGGCTTCGCGGGCGGTTTCGAACGCGAGCTTCACGTAGTCGGGACCGACGATGTTATACCAGAAGGATTTGCGCATGGAGCCGTCCTGCACGACCGCTTCGTTCACCACGTCCCACACGTGGAAGTTTTCCTTGTCGTGGGCGATGCGGGTGCGGATGTGGTTCTGCATGCGCTTGATGAGCGTGGCGCGGCCCTGTTCGCCGGGCTGGAGGTCGCCGTAGACCCATCTGGGCGTCTGCTGGTACCACACGAAGCAGTGGCCGTGCAGCTGCATGTCGTACTGCTTCGCCATGCGGACGAGGCCGTCGCCGCCGCCCCAGTTGAAGTTGCCTTCGGAGCGTTCGACGCTTTCCCACTTCATGGCGTTGTCCGCCACGACGCGGTTGAAGTGCTTGCCGGCGAGCTTGCCCGTGAAGGAATCTGGCTGGGCGAAACCGAGCGCGACGCCGCACAGGAAGTCGTCTTTGAAGATGTCGCGGAGCGCGGGCTCGTCGCCGAGCTCCTGCTGCTGGCCGCCGCCGAAGCCGCCGCCAAAGCCGCCGAAGCCGCCGAAGCCGCCGCCGAAGCCGCCGCCGAAGCCGCC
>JAEEGH010017568.1_pt1 | contig 15229 bp, 12 predicted proteins | sample 9134181 | NCBI WGS metagenome assembly JAEEGH01 (sample SAMN16246544, study PRJNA631951) | gut metagenome | biome: gut microbiome; feature: rumen; material: DP-attached | host: Bos | place: Iran: Karaj | collected 2018-10 | reverse complement strand
CCAAAACCGCAGGAAAGTGGAAGTTCAACCGCTTTGTCATCCTGAACTACGATATCGTCGATGAATTTTACGAGATTCCGAAAGGTTGGAGTCAGGCTGCTTGGGAAAAAACTCTCGAGAAAAGCCCGATGTTACAGTATATCACGAACAGGAAAACGCTGATAATCATAGATGAGGCACACAGGCTTTCCAATCCGAAGTCAAACAGATATAAGGTTCTGAAAAGCCTCATCAAGAAAGGACAGCCGGACAGCATATATCTTGTTACGGGAACGCCGCTAACCAATGATCCGACAAACATCTACTCCGTTCTATCATTTCTCGGAGACCCAATCACGGACGACTACAAATACTACATGGAACGGTATTGTGGTGCGTTTGAAATGGTACATCCAAAAGACAAAGAGAAACGTAAGAGGATTGTTGATAATTATTTCGCAAACAAGGGAGTTGTTTCTTGGAGACAGTTGAATGATGAAGAGAAAAACGAACTGCACGAAATAATCAGGAATAAGTGCCGAATGATATTTGTTCCTGATGCTAAAAAGGTTGGAAACCTTGAAGAACTCCGTGACAGGATTTCGCACATCTATCTCAGAAGAACCAAGGACGATTTGGATCTTCCTGAAAAACGCATTCACGAATTGTACTATGACCTTACTGATGAACAACGGGAAAAGTACGACAAACTTTGGGACGAATACGAAGAAGAGCAGGCAGAACTTGACCCTACTAAGGAAGTTAACAAGGAACTTCTGGAAGGCGGGCTTTATCGCAGATACCTTTCAAATGAAATGGTACCTTATACTGAAAAACTCGCAGACAAACTGATTGCGAAAGGCGAAAAGGTTGTTATCGCTTGCTGTTACGACGAGGAAATTTATACCTTGAAAGACTACTATGGCGATACGGCTGTCCTGTTCAACGGAAAAATGGACTCCAAGCAGAAGGACGCTTCAGTTGAAGCGTTTATGAACGACGACAGTGTAATGGTTTTCCTTGGAAACATTCAAAGTGCGGGTGTTGGAATTACGCTTACAAAGTCTTGCAAACTTATTTTCTCAGATATGAGTTATGTACCTGCAGACAACGAGCAAATGCAAGATAGAGTACACCGTATTGGGCAAGACAGGCCCGTTGACATATATTACCAAATTTTCCGTGATACACAATACCAAAAAATGTGGGAAATTGTCTTACGGAAACAACTAACAATTGACGCAGTAATTAAGAAAGAAGATGAAAAATAAAGGTTCATTCGTTAGCAGAAACTCAATATTGTGCGAATATAAGAAACTTTATTCGTATGACGAGAATTTCCTTACCGACGAAATCATGAAACAAGTTATTTCCCGTGTAGGAAAAATCCTCATTGACAGACTTATAGAATTCACCAACCGTGGTGAGAAAGCGTCCCACGCTCTTATTGAAACGTTTGACCCGTCGCCGGAAGAAGTTCCGCAAAACGGAGACCCGATTGGGCTCAAAGGCCCTTGCGGTGGACAGATTGGATGGGCGGGGCTTGTTGTGTATAAAGAGGTTAGGGACTATCTTGAAGACATTAAAGACTTTTTATAGTATGACTTACAAACACATTCAAAGAGTACAGAAACAATTCGTACAAATTATTCCGTACAAGACAAACGACGGATGGATGCGGTGTGCTACGACACACAGATATTTTCTCGACTACAATCCAAAGACGGCAGATCAGAGGATAGTTGACGGGAAAACAAATAAAGTAGAATGGCAATATTATAGGGATTTTTACAATGGAAATTGAAGAAGTAAGAATTAAACTCGTGCATAAATTTTGCGACGAGATAAAGAAAACACAGGAATTTAACAGCGTTTCCGATGACTTAATGGAGTCAATCAAGAGACTTGACTATATCATGCAAGAATATTTCGGAATGGTTTATAGCGCAGACACGTTCAAGTATGTAAAGACAGATTCCAATGAGTGAGGAAAATCTACATCTTGTGTACATTGAGCCGGTAGGAATGAACTCGTATGATATGTTCGAGTATGATTTCCTATTCTCTGAAACGCCAGATATTGTTTGGGGTGAAGATTGGGCTGAACAATGCCCGCTTGCCTGTGAGAATATGCGTCCTGCGGACGATATGATTGCAACAATAAAGCGTTTGTCCACGATTATCCCGTTCGGACTTGCACAAAGAAACACCTGTTTCTCAATGCAGGATTGTATTGACGGGGTAATTGCACTCGCTTGGGAAGATTTGTCTGATTACGATGAATACCCTGAGCCGAGGTTGATATTTCAATTCGGGGAAAGTTTTGAAGAAGTGGAAGATAAACTTGCGAGAAGAAGCCAATTTTTCTCTAACAAGGTTATCACTAAAAAAGAAGACGAAAAAACCGAGAACTAAGTTCCCGGTTTCTTTTTACCATCCAATACCTTGCAGGTAAGGGTTTTCGTCGTTTTTTGGCGAAGACATATAGCCAAATATAGGATCGAAGAATGTTTTTCTCTCGGTCCTCTCCCTGTCAAACGGGTTCTCGCCAATAAGTTCGCCGTCGCCGTTCAGTTTGATTGGGTGCCTCTCGAATTCTTCTTTCAGGAACTCGTGCATATCTCTCTCATGGCAGAATTCAAGAAGTGCCCTTTCGTCACGGGACAACTTAGGTGCTTTCTTGAGCCCTAACTTCATGTTAGCCAGTTCAAGTTCATATCTTTGTTCCGGTGTAAGGTCATGATAGAAACCCCTGTCTCCAAAAACCTGTCCGTTTCCTTCTAAACTGTCCATATCCTTTTTGTTTAATATACTGAGTTATTTGGATTTGTCTATAAAAATAAATATCTTTGTAACGTGTTTAACGTAGCAATCATAGGGTCACAAGGCGCTGGAAGTTATGAAACTTTCAAAAAGAAGTGCGTTTTCTTCCTGCATAAAAAAGTACAGGAAGGGATTACCATACTCGCAACCGAAGAGCACGACTACATTAAACAATTCGCTTCCGAGTTCAGGATCAACGTCCAATATTTCTATACGGATTGGCGAGCATACGGGCGTAACGCATTGAAAGAAAGGAACAAACAGCTTATTTCAAACAGTAGTGCAGTTATCTGTTTCAACGACGGGCTCAAGGACACTGAGATGATAAAAAACCTTGCCGAGAAAACAGGTATCCCGACAAGGTTTGTAAAGAATAAGCGATAGATTTTACAAGGGAATAACTTTCGTACCGATAGGATTGAAGTATTTCTTGTACTTTTCATCAAGTTTCGATATGTAAAGGTTGTTGTCTATACGATCTCCGGTGTTCTTATCATAGATGTAGTAAATCGGAATCCAATTGTTCGCGTACCTTAAATCCCATTCTACTGAATTTTTGCGGTATGTGCACATGCTTTTCAGCACATCAATTGCTTCCTGAACAGTGTTGAAATCGTCTCCGTTATCCCTGTCCATTCCGTCGTAATCGTCAACCTCGTCGCTGTCTATTTTGTAGATAAGAGTACCTATTCCATAACGCGGAGTTTCTTCTTCATCGTAGAATTCATTGGGCTCATCATCTTGAAAATAGTTGTCAGGTAGTCCTCCACCGAAGTAGTTATCTTCGTCTTCATCCCATTCTTTCAATACGCCTTTAATGCTTTCAGCAATAAATTTTCGTAGTTCACTTTCAGACATTTCAACGGATTCCGCAAGTTTATTACCGTATTTAACGTCTTTCTGTTCTCTCCTTGGAACGCCCCATCGTCCCCAATATTCTTCCGGTTCAACGGTGTTTGTCATATCTCCTGAAGCCGTTGTAAATGCGTGATTGAGCCAAAATTGTGCGTCTTTTAAGCTGGATCTTTCATCCCAAGGCTCTTTTGCTGCCGGCAAACCGCCATAAACGGTTATCACATCCCATTTGTTAACCATTTTTCCTATGTTTCTACGAAACTCTCTTCCTCTGTAATGTAGAGTTACGTTGATTACGTTGGTTGGTCTTGGGGTTCTTCCTATAACAAACCTGCTCGGCTCTTTTCTTCTCCACCTTTTTGCGTAAAAAATCGTGTCAGTTGGCTTTGTTTCAACAAGTTCGTCATAAGCAATCGGATATTTGAAGAATATTTTCTGCTTCAAATCACCGTTCCTATCGAGTCGTCCGTCAAAATCAACTTTTCCTAAAACTTCTTTTAACGCTTCAGCTCCAATGTGCCCGCAGCCATGAAGGGTTCTATCCCAAATAAGGTTGTCACCAATCATAAATGCAGGCTGCTGCGTATGGTCAATATCTCTCAAGTGCCACATATTAGCCATTTGCTTGGCCTTTTCCCACTCAGGATATATGTCCAATGCTTCTTTTATTATTCTCCTTAGAATATTTTTGTTAATTCTCATATCAATAACCTTTTGTATCTACGTTAGAATATAATATATGCTTCCCGTCCAAGTTTGCGTGGACGAGTTGGTTCTGTCCAAGGTCAGGGAACATATCGCCCTGCCCTGTTTTCGGGTCAAATTTTGAGTCAAACACACGTAGCATTTCCATTGCTTTTTGAAGGTTTGGACTGAACACGTCATCGCAAACAATGTGCACGCCACCTGACGGGGTTTTTCTTTCGTCAGTTACATTGACACCGTAGTATTTCAAAATTATCTTTGTCAATTCAGGTATCCTTGGATCCTTAGCGTCAATGTCGAAGAAAAAGCCGGACCTGTCGCTTCCATATCTTTGTATCATTGACTGCTTTGTTCCAACAAGATTTCCCTTCCTGTCAAACGGGGTTTGTTGTTCTCCTGATGCAATGTTTTCAGGGTCTGCAAACGGGAACACTTTCTTCATTCTTTGTCCGAATGGCCCTGCAGCATAGTTCTTCACCGCAGTCTCAGAACGTGGATTTTGCGTAATGTACGCTCTCGCATTGTTATTGTCGCAAAGTGCAACAATCTGCGGTTTCAATGCGAGAAGTTCCTTACTCGTATGAACTCTCCAAGAGCCGAGATATACACCGTACTTGTCACAGTTTACGCCCGTAATTTGTTTCGCCTTATATTGCTGATAAAGTTTCGGGTTATCCTTGAAACGTTTCTTTACTTCAATGTAGAAAAATTGGTCCGGATCTCCTGAAGCGGGCGAAGCGTCAATGCACTGTGCTATGTAGTTAAACTCATCAACTTTCACTTTCGACTCATTGAGCATTTGCATTTCTTCGAGAAGTGAAATGAGTTGTTTTTCTGTTATATAAACGTTTTTCATTTGTCAAAATTCTCGTCGCTATATTTGAAATAAAAATCGTACTTGTCGTCAAGTGCATCAATCTTACATTCTTCAAGATACACGTTGTTCGTCTCAGACAGTTTGCTCACCAATTCGTGAATTTTCAAAAACTCATCCGTAAGCCCCCATCCGTTCTTTCCGAAAGATACGTGAAGAACACCGTCTCCTTCTTCAACTTGTATTTTTGAGTTAAGGAGGTTGGCATTCATTTCTCGCAATATCGCTTCAGAAATTAAATTACGAAGTTTTGTTGCCTTTATTTTCATATTACTGCCCGCAAGGTGAATAAAGTATCATTTTAGCATCTCTCTTGATAAGCACAGGAGGGTCGCCCGGCTTATTGTTGGTTGCATATTTGTTAAACTGCTGGAACCTAACCATTGCGTTCGCAATTTTTGGCGAGTTGAAGAAATAGTGGATACCGTCGTGGCTCTTATGAACGATAGAAGGATTGAAGCCTTGTGATGCAAGGTACTTGTCCATTTCAGCCCAAGCCTTCGGATTGTCAATATCCATGTCAATCATGACCCAAGGATAATATTGTTCGTCACGCGGATTGTCGTGCAAACGGCTCGACTCTATTTCAAACGCGCGCAAAACTCCGTTAGCAATCCTATTCTGTATTCTTGCCTGTACCCAATTCATTGAACGTTTGTTTATCGTGATATACGCTCTTGCGTACAGTTTGTCGCAAACGGTATAAATAGCATCTGCATTTCCCTGAGAAGGTACTGATTTTGAGCCAACGAGTTTTTCAGCCCACGGGTTAAGTTTTATGGTTATATTTTTCAGACAGTCAACCGCATCGTCAGCAGTTTTTCCTTTAACGACACCATACCCTGCGAAATTTTCTCTTCCTGTTCCATCAACACTCGGATCACGGTTCCACCATTTTGATATTCCGCCGTGCCTTGCGTTATAACTCCTGAAGTCTTTCTTTCGCTGAGTTATCTGTATAAACCAAAAATCGTCAGGAGAACTCCACTGCTGACGTATCATTTTCTCAGCATCCGCCATATTGTCAACAACAGTCTCGTGTTCAAGAACAAGCCCGTTGCTGTCGCATATATGTTTTAACTGCGTTTCTGTTATGTATATCCTTTTACCCATTTTTCTTTTTTCCTCAGCAACTTGTTTTACGCCGTTTCTGTATTTTTTCAGATAGCCGGTTATAGCAATATTATTTACAGGTTTTCGAAGCATGTAGTTACCCTTAGTATCAACTATATTCCAATTACCGTTTTCATCTCTAATTTCCGCAAATCCATTTTCAAAGTTAGTTAGATATTCAGGAAAATCATCTAGTATAAAGTTGAAATTTGAATCAATTGCGTTATGCTTTCCGCCGTTTTCAGTTTGTACTACAACAGTTCTAACTCCGCAATATTCATCGTAAATAGCGGTGACATCAACATCGCCAAAATCAATCCAATTTTTATACTTAAAATTTCCGTTGAAATCTATAAAGTTCCATTTTCCGTTCAGTTTAACCGGTGCAAACCCGTTTTGAAACTCATCGACACTTTGAAACCATTGGCTTGATAGATATTTTCCTGTGTTTAAGTTTAAGAAATTTTCGGTATTGTCCAGGCTCATTATCTTAATAACCCCGTTTTCCATATAATCTTCAACATACCCAACCCACTGATTTAGCAGAATTTTTTTGGTTTTCGTATCGAAAATGTTTGCAACAAAATCCGAATATCCTTCATCTTCAAAAAACATTTCTTTAGAAATGCCTATAAAGCCCGTCTTTACATTTTTTTTACCGTTCCAATTATAAATTATCTTATCCTTTTCTATGCCCAGTTGTTTAAAGGTGTATCCACTATCCAATAGTTTTTGTTGCGAAGCCACGTCGCCTTTTTTAGCTAATATAAGTTCCTTTGGATATGGCTTGAAAGTTTGATAGAAATTTCTTCCAAGTACGTCTTCAAGTTGCTCAATAGTCATAACGTTATCGTCACCGCCGCAATCGTGATTCCAACGGCATGTGACGGTGTTAAGGCTACCATCCGCATTTACACTAACAGCTATCATTGATAGCCCGTACTTATCAAGAGGACACCCTTCTCCTTCTATCGGACTAACGTTTGCATACCCTCTACGAAGGCAAAAATAAAATCTACCTTCTCCGCCATGCGTATAGGAATCATACATGGTTTCATCGTATGTAACACACCAATCTACGTAGTTACTATATTTTTCAGCATCTTCAAATGAGTTAATTGGAACAATAATGTATCTCGTGTTTTGGTTTAGAACCCTTTCATTAGAAACATTCATTGATTGCTGTAAATCTTGTTCAGCATTTGTGCTAAACCTGTTTACTATCGCATCTAGGTTTTCTCCGTTAAGGTTGAAATCATATTCATTTACATATTCGTCAGACGCAATGTATTTGAGCATCTTATTTAGGCTTGCGATTGAAGCACCGTCATTAAGTTGTCCCTCAATAAACATTCTCGCAACACCTAACATAAATTTACATTGCGCCAAACGGCTGTTCGGTATGTCGTTACGGATATTATTCAAAATCTGCTGTCGCTGTTCTTCAGTAAAGCCTTTATCCCTTAAAAAGTTTCTTGCTTTTTTAAGGTTAGTGCCTTCATTCTCTAAAAGCAGCTCACGCAAAATGTTTATTTGGCTTTCCGTTATATAAATGTTCTTTGCCATATACAATATATCACTTATAAATACCTGAGTGTTCGGCTAAATTAAGTATATTTGCGGTGATATAATGCCAATGCGTCGGGATGTCCACGCTCAGGATTTTAAATTCACAACATGGAAGAACAAAAAAGGAAACGAATATCCCAAGAGGATATTGAAAAATTCATCGAAGGAAGAGACCCGCAACAGCGGATCGTCAATCTCGAATATTCATATCGGGATGATTTTATCACGGTTGTCTATCGTGATGAGAACGATCAAAAATGTAAAAAGAAAGAAGATTTCTACCCATTCTGTTGGGCAACGTTAAAAGCGTTTAAGCGACTTTGCCACGGAGATAAGGAAGAAATTCTTCGTTTAATGCGTGTATATAACATAGGTTGGAAAGAACTATCCTGCAAAGATGTTAACGGAAGAGTACGCCACGAATTTGATGACGGATACCGTTATAAGTTCTATGCAAAGAAGCCAATGTCATACAGCAGGTTCCTTAAATTCTTCAAAGACTGCGACAATCCAATCTACTCAAAAGACAAGGATGCTGACGCAACGAAATCCAAATCCGAGTCGAAACAATATCTCATTGTAACCCCGCAGGAACAGTTCCTTATCGCAACAGGAAAACGTTTCTTCAAGGGATATGACGATTATGATCAGGTGTTAAAGATGACGTTCGACTTGGAAACGAGCGGACTTGATACCGAGCACGACAGAATCAATCAGTTCGGTATCCGTTTTAACCGTCCATTTCCGGGACACCCTGACGGATTCCAAAAAATATTTTCAGTTGTCGGAAAAACCGAAGAAGAAAAAGACGAGTGCGAGCGTTGGGCCATCATTCAATCTTTTAAGATAATACGAACATTCAAGCCCGACATTATCACCGCACATAACGGAGAAAACTTCGACTGGAACATGATTATTGGCGCTTGTAAGCGTCTAAAAATGCCAATCGAAGAAAGTTCTGCGAAATATTTTGACGGTGATTTTATTCGTAAGGAAGAAAGGGAGTCTACCTTGAAACTTGGTGGAGAAATGGAAACTTATTATGCCACCATTGTTCCCGGTGTGATTGTCACCGATTCCCTGCATGCCGTACGCCGTGCTCAGGCACTCGACTCCAATATGTTAAAGGCTGACTTGAAGTATGTGACAGAATACTCCAAGATGAAAAAGCCAAACCGTGTTTATGTGCCCGGCGACAAAATTTCTGAAACGTGGTCTGACAAGGTTTACCAATATGCTTTCTGTGAAGAAAATGGAGATTGGTACAAGTATGACCCAGAAAAGAACGACACAGACAACGGCGAAGTTTATAACGGTAAAAAATCGTTTATTCCTGTACACGGTTTCATTCGTGAAGGGTACGAGTTGAAATCTGGCCGGTACATTGTTGAACGGTATCTTCTTGACGACTTGTGGGAGTGTGACAAGGTAGAGCACCGATACAACACTCCTAACTTCCTTATCTGTAAGATGATTCCCGTTCCGTATAAGAAATGTACGACAATGGGAACTGCTGGACAGTGGAAGGCTCTTATGCTTGCGTGGAGCTATGAACAGGATCTTGCTATCCCAATGTTCGGCGAGACAAAGACTTTCACAGGTGGTTTGTCAAGACTCTTACGTACGGGATATGTTCGCCGTGTCGTAAAACTTGACTACAACTCTCTTTATCCGTCTATTATCCTTACGTGGGCTATCTCAGATCCTACCGATTTGATGATGATTATGCTTCACTGTCTTGAGTACGTTCTTACTCAGCGTGAGAAGTATAAGGGGCTTAAGAAAAAGGCGGGTAAGAAAAAGGATGCAGCAACAAACGAAGAAGATAGACGTAAGTACGCATACGAGGAGTCGTTTAACGATAAGAAACAGTTGCCGTTGAAAATTTTCGGTAACTCATTCTTTGGAAGCTACGGTGCCCCTAACGTGTTCCCTTGGGGTAGCCTGCGTTGTGCTGAGAAAACAACTTGTATCGGACGCATGGCACTGCGTCTTATGATTAGCCATTTCAGCAAACTTGGATATGAACCTATCGTGGGTGACACTGATGGTTTCAACTTTATGCTGCCTGAAGACTCAACGTTCAGATATACCGAAGAAAATCCTTATATCAGTACTGGTCTGTCACGAGAGACAGAAGCAGGTAAGAAATACACAGGATTCCGTGCGGACGTTGCCGAGTTCAACGACTTATATATGTCCGACAAACATTATGATCCGAATGCAGTAAATAAAATGGGGCTTGGTATTGACGAAGTTGTTGATGCAACCATTAACTTCTCACGTAAGAATTATGCAGACTATTTCCCTGAAAATTCTTATCCTGAAGATGTTAAATTGGTTGGAAACACAATCAAGTCAAAGAAAATGCCTGAATATATTTCCAAGTTCCTTGCTGTTGGTATCCGCCTTCTTCTCCGTGGAAAGGGTCAGGAATTCCTTGACGAGTACTACAATTACGTTGAGAAAATCTACAACTATCAAATTCCGCTTCGTGATATTGCCACAAAGGGTAAGGTTAAGAAGTCTATCAAGGAATATAAAAAGGATATCCAAACTCTGACAAAGGCCGGCCGTCCTAAATCAAGGCAGGCTTGGTATGAGTTAGCTATCGCTAATAAGTTGAAAGTCGGAAACGGCGACACGATTTACTACGTGAACACGGGTAAGTCAAAGTCCCACGCCGACGTGAAAAAGGTTAAGCATTACTGTATGCTTAACGACAACGGCGAGAAGATAGACATTACAAAGGAAATTGCAAAAGAACTCAAAAAGTACAAGAAGGAAAATCAGTACGATTGGGATATGGGCAACAGGAGTGAGTTGTGGTTCGTTAAGAAATTCTATCCGAGTGCTTTCCTTGAAGAAGAAATTGTACTGAACTGCGTTCTCGTTCCAAGAGACATCATTGACAAGGAAGACGATACTTTCTGTGCTGACGTTAGCGAGGACCTCGAATACAATGTTGAAAAATACATCGATATGTTCAACAAACGTATTACTCCACTTCTTGTATGCTTCAACAGGGAAATTCGCCCGAATATCCTTATCTCCAATCCGAAGGACCGTCCTTACTTCACGGAAGAACAGTGCGAACTTGTGTCAGGACAGCCGAATAAGCCTGGCGATCAGGACACTTACGAGCAACTTATGACTATGGAAGATAAGGAGTTCAAGTTCTGGACCACATACGACGAAGTTCCGCCGTTCTTCGAAGAATGCGGAATGGGCAAGTGGGAAGACGCTGTTGCTGATTACAAGGAGCGTATGAAGCGTGAGGAAGAAGAAGGTATCGCTGAGGAAAGACGCCGTTATCAGGAACTGTTGGACGCCCTTACGGAAGCGGAAAAGGTGAAATTCGTCGAAGACGGAGAATTGCCTAACGAAATTCTTAAAATTGTTGAACTGGATCCATACTCTTCCAATCTTGTTTCAAAAACGCACAAAGACGTTATTATTGGCACAATTGGAGACTTTATTGGAATTATCTATTCAACAGAAAAAGCGGATGATGAATAAAAGCGGGTTAAACACCCGCTTTTATCTGTTATACACCGCCCGTGTTGAATAGCCTTACAGGAATAAGCACTGTTGCACCCCTACCATAAAGGTCTATCGTGTATTCTTCCCCGACTCTCAAAATGACTTCTCCGTCATCAACTCTGTAAGAATCGTTAGTATCTATGAACCAACGCTGCCCTTCTCTTGGTGTTGGTGGAACTGTAAACGTGAAGGTTTCGTCCCAATAGTCATGAACTTCAATATTGTTTGGATTATTGTCTTCGCTGCCAAATTTAACATAGATAGTTCTCTTCATATCCAAAATAGTAGGATTAGGATTTGAAATACCTTTCACGAGGATTTTGGTCATTCCGCTTTCTTCAAACACCTCAATATCTTCGTCCGCACCTTCAAGGTTCTTAACTGAAGAGCCTTCCTCTTCGATTGCCGTCAGTCTCTCATCAATGTCGTCAACCTTTTCCTGCATTTCTTCAACTGCAGTGGTAACGCTATTGTTAATGTAGTTGATTACCTTCTCTATTGCGGCTGTCGTCGTATCGCCTGACAAGACAATCGGGTTTACAGCAGGTATATCTCTTGAAATAAGGCTTTCGTTATGGTTTTCTGTGAATTGAAGTAGTTTTTCGGCTGCTTCTGTGACTGTATCGCCGTCCTCAATAATCAAGTTGCCATCCTTGTCTTTTATGTTTCTTGAAATATAACCACTTCCGTTGTCGGTGATAATATTAACGATTTCCTGCAATGCTTCCCCAACAGCATCTCCATCGTCAATAATTTTTTCACCCTTGTAGTATATGTTATCGCCTACCTTGCCAGCATTTTCCTGCATATCAGCAATTTCATACGCAATCTCGTCACGAAGTTCTTCAATTTTGTATGTTATTGAAGCACCGGTATATCCAACGCCAACTTTATTTGCAAGGCTGTCAAGTGAATCCTGAAGGTTTTCTATTTGTTGTTCGAGTTCGTCTTTGGCATCGTGAACGTCTCTCTCGGTAGCCAAACCTCCGCGTCCAACAACAGCACTAATCTTATAGTTGTCAATAACAATGTAGTCACCTGCGGTATAGATTTCAGCGAGGGAAGTTAGAGGAATTTCCGTTGGCGTGCTTCCGTGGTCTGTGTTGAAAGTTATGATAAGGCAAGGCTCACCTGCATGCTCACCAGATGTAGGAGTTTTAATCTCTACGCTCTCAACCATTCCGTCTTTAACGAAATCGTCCGTGTGGATAATTCCTATTTGCCCGTTATCTTTTCCGTAGAATTTGATAACCTTATTCGCCGCATCATACTCAACCTCAAAGTTAGAAGAAATAACGCCGTCACTGTCAAGAGAAATAAGCGGGTCGTTGGAATCAACTGTCTTTGTCTTGATAGTGCCCAACTCCTCATTGATATCTTCGATATCGTGGTCGAGGTCGTTGAATTTCTGAACAGTAGCACCTGACAGTTCTGTGAATTTTTCTTCTGTACTTGCTGACAGTTCGTTCAGATTTCTTGTAACGTCATCTATTTTATCGTCAGTTGCGCCTGACAGTTCAGCAAGTTTTTCTGCGGTTGCTTCTGTCAACTGAGCTATTTTTTCTTCAGTACCTGCGGATAGTTCCTCGGTTGTGTCTTTTGTTTCTTCGGAAAGTGCTGAGATTGCATTGAATGCGTCCTGAGTAAGCCTGTCAATACGTTCTTCCGTTCCCGCAGAAAGTTCGCTGATTGTTTGAAATGTGTTTGCTGAAAGCTCAGCAATCCTGTTTTCAGTACCTGCTGACAACTCGTCAATCTTGTTGTCCAATGCTTCGTCAGCAGCAGTCCTATTAGCGATTTCTTCGTCAAGCCTGTTGTTTACGTCCTCGATTGCGTCACGTAACTCTTGGAAATGAGGGATAAGTACCTGATTTCCGTTCTCGTCAACCTGAACGATAACCTCTTCTGAATTTCCGCTTTCGTCGTAACTGTTTACGATTACTACGTCATTTTCTTTCAGTTCACGCTTGATCCATTTCTTGTCAAACGGATCCCACATATTAACGACGTAAACGTCAGAAGTTGTCTTATTGTATGCTTCGTCGTTTTCGAGATAGTAGCCACGTCCCTTTGGCTCAACGGGGCTAACGCCATCAACAATGTCGAGGCGTAGGTTTTCTGCAAGCCAAAGTTTAGTAGCATAAACAGCACCCGCTTCCTGAGACCAAGCAGGCATTGGTACCGTCTTGTATGTTATACCGCCTATTTCTTCGTCTTCGTAGCTGTTAAATTCAACGTCTTTGACAAGCCTGATCGATTTAAGGGTTGCGTGATTATATCTTTCGTTTACATGAACCACCCTGTCCTCAAACTGATGGAGGTCTTTTGCTGCCAAACTTCCATCAACTTCATTGCGAGTGCTTGACCAAAATCCTGCCGTGAGAATATCTTCCCTTGTGCGGCTGTCCTGGCCCCAAAATATAGGAAGTGCGTTGAAATTGTTAAGTTCAGGCTCGTCGTCAAACTCTTCAGCCTTCAAGAACCTCGCTGCTGCAGCACCAAGTTCTTCGCCGTCACCAGGATTTTCCTTATCGTGGTTCCTATCGTCGTCGTTACACTCAAGAGCATTGAGCATTTCGTTCCATTCTTCAATAGTCGGAAGTCTCCAACCACGAGCGTTCTCTTGAAGCCATGCTTCGATTTTGAGTGCGTCTTCTGCGCTGTAAAGCAATCCGTAAGGAGATTTCTTTTCCTTTGTTAGATACCTTCTGCTTCCGCTTACGTTAGTGGCAGGAAGAGACTCACCTTCAGGAATAATACTCTCAACAGGAGCAAGGAAGCCCGTATCGTTTACGTGTGATACTCTCAACGGATTGGCGATAGTTCCCCTACCGTCAAGTCCATAACCGACGTAAAGTTTGAAATCATAGTCAGGTGTCAAGAAACCGCTTATCTCATACGGCTCACCGTTTACCATAATGGTAAGAACGCCTGTCACCTCGTTATAGGTTGAACCCGTAAGGTCAATCTCAGGCTCAAACCCGTCCATTTTCTCGTCTGCGATACTCCTTATGTATTCAGGAATACCTTCGACAATTATCTTATCGCAGTTGACACGTTCGAGCGTAAGGATACCGTCTTCAAAGTAAGCGTCCTTAATGTCATAGCCACGAAGGAAGTGGAAGTTCTCATCCATTTCGGCGGTTGTCAAACCGCATCCTTTCGTTCTATCGCCTTCGTATCGTTGTTCTAATTTGTAATATGTTACGCCCATATCTTACCTGTTATATACTTTCTTATAAATACTTTTTTACAGCCAATTAGCCCTGTCGTACAGCCAGTTGTTCTTTATCTCAGGATACGTCATTTTGCAAGTGTAGAAACGGAAAACTTTCAAGTCGCCAATAAACGTTCCCGCAAAGTATTTCTCGATTGGCAATATCTTCTCAAATGCCTTATAGTAATCGAGCCATACGCTATCGCAAAGTCCCTGAGTTCCACCACCAACTGAAATGTTGAACGGCACGCCTTCCTGCTTCTCTTTCTGCGTATCAAGTTCCCTGAAATTGAACTCAGGAAGCTCTTTTGAAACAAACTTCAAGTACCCGTTCACGTAGATGAAAATTCTCATCTTGCGTTTCCCTTCCGGTAGTCCGCACTCGTTCAAACCCGTTCCGTTCAATATTGAGAATTTTACATGAACATTCGCCCACTTATTTTCAGGAAGAAGGTTAGGGAAACTAGTCTCTTCCAATATCGAATATTTTTCTTCCTTATCACAATCAAGCACGAGGTACCTGTAGCTTATACTTCCGTCCTCATTACGTT
>JAEEGH010017565.1_pt1 | contig 15230 bp, 9 predicted proteins | sample 9134181 | NCBI WGS metagenome assembly JAEEGH01 (sample SAMN16246544, study PRJNA631951) | gut metagenome | biome: gut microbiome; feature: rumen; material: DP-attached | host: Bos | place: Iran: Karaj | collected 2018-10 | reverse complement strand
GTGGCCTTGCCTTCGGGGTCGTCCCAGGTGAAGAGCTGGATGGTGGCGTCCTCGTTGACGGGGCGCATGGCATCCCACATCTTACCGTTCACCTTGGCAGACAGCACGTTACGAGCCAGTCCCTCGCTCAGGCTCTTGGCGATATCCAACGGCGTCACGCCGGCTTCATATTGTCTGACACTATTGTCAGGGAAGGTTATGTTAATCATAAAAATAGGTCTTTTTGAAAGCGGCTGCAAAAGTACAAAAAAATCTCATTCAAAAGACTATTTTCCAAGAAATTATTTCAAGGGCGGATTTGGTTTTCTCACGCGATGAACTTTTTCACCGATCGCGATGATAAAATGCTCGAAAAAAAACTATTTTTGCATCCAGTTTTAGAAGCAGCAAACAAGTCAAATTTAAATAAACATTTACCATGAAAAAACTCACCACCATCCTCTCGATTACCGCGCTCTCATTGGGTTTGTTCGCGGTGACGTCATGCAATTCTTCCAACAGCCAAGGACAGCAGAACCCGACAGAGCAGCCTGCCGAAGAACCACAAACGGTGCTTTTCAAAGCCGTTGCCACTGAAAACGAGGTCTTCCCCGCGAACTGCGACACCATGGGCTTCGCCTGGGGCGACCTCAACCAGGACGGCCTCACGGATGCGGTCGTAGTGTCCACGCCGCGTATCGCCGAGAATATGATGACTCGTGACGACGGTTACGAATACAACTTCAACAGCCCTGTGATGGGCGTCTACTTCGGCACCAAAGACGGCAAACTCAACCTGTATAAGGAATACGAGAACACCATCCCGGCCACCGAGGACGAGTTTTGTTTCATCGAGTTGGGGATGGAAATCTCTGACAAGGGTGTCTTGGTGCTCAATATCGAGCATTTCTATTCGGCAGGCTCCACCAACACCGATTACAACACCTACCGTTACAGGTACCAGGACGGCGACTTCTATCTCATCGGCACCGACACCGGCGCGTTGTCGCGTTATTCGGGCGAGAACGAGACGGTAAGCATCAACTACCTCACGCACAAGAAACAGACCATCGTCTCCGACGCTTTCGACGAGAGCGTGGAGCCCAAAGAGACCTGGGAGGATATTCCCGACGAGCCGCTCGAGAAACTCGGCGCCAAGGTGCTGTATTAAAGACCACCGTTTTGACGTCCTATCTTTGCCCCAAAAATACCACATCCCTCATGAAAAAGACTCTTATCCTTATCATGTTCACCACCCTGTCAATCTTCGGCTATTCCCAGGATTGGTTCGGCCTTGAACGCTATAGGGCCGACAACGAAAACATCATCGCCCAAGAGAAATGGCCCGAGGTGGTCTTCATGGGAAACTCCATCACGAAGCTCTGGGCGTCCTACCACCCTGACTTCTTCCTGAACAACAACTTCTGCGGCAGAGGCATCAGCGGACAGACCTCGGCACAGATGCTCGTGCGCTTCACCGCCGACGTCGTCGACCTCCACCCCAAAGCCGTCGTCATCATGGCCGGCACCAACGACGTGGCACACAACGACTACTGGGTGGCACCTGACAAGGTGGTGGATAACATCGTCGCCATGTGCGAACTGGCCAAGGCCAACGGCATCGTGCCCATCATCAGCTCGATACCGCCTTGCAAACAGTTCCTTTGGAGGAAAGAGATCAAAGACGCCGGCCAGACCATCGCCGACATCAACAAGAGCCTGAGAGCCTACGCCGAGGCCAACGGCATCGTCTACGTCGACTACCATGCCGCCCTCGCCGACAAAGAACTCGGCTTCCCCAAGGCCCTCAGCGACGACGGCTGTCACCCCAACCCCGACACCTACCTCATCATGGAGGACCTGGTGACGGAGGCCATCCGGACGGCATTGGACAAATAACCACTTTGAAATAAATTCCACTCCACCACAACACCGCCTCACAATCAAAATAAAACCCTATATTTGCGGCAAATTTTACTCCATGAAAAGATTGTCTCTTGTAATAGCATTGGTCTTTGTCGCCATTGCACAAGCCTTCCCACAAGCTAGGGTCGACGAGACCTCGGCGCATCAAACCGCCCAAGCCTTTGCTGCTTACCGACAAGCCTTCAAAGGACAGCGTCTGAGCCTTGTCTCGGACGAGGGAAGCTATATCTATAACATCGGCGACAAGGGCTTCGTCATCGTTGCAGGCAACACCGTCCTGCCGCCCGTGCTGGCATGGTCCGACCAAGGCGCCTTCCCCGATATGACGGAGGCTCCCGAGAACTTCGCCGCCTGGATCCAACATTATTCCGCGATGGTCGACTTCGCCGAGGCCAACGGCATCGTGCCTGAAGCCAAGGTGCAACGTCAATGGGAGGAGGCCGCACAAGGCATCTTCGGCACTCGCAACGCCAGCAGCGTGAGTCCTTTGGTCAGCACACACTGGAACCAAGACTGCTATTACAACGAATACTGTCCTGAGGCCCCCGGTCACGGCTGGGGTGGCTGGGGTGGCGGCCCTTGCGGCCATGCCTACGCCGGCTGCGTAGCCACCGCCATGGCCCAGGTGATGAAATACTGGGACTATCCTGAGACGGGCTTCGGCTCGCACAGCTACACCCACAGCGAATACGGCGAGCAGAGCGCCAACTTCGGCGCCACCACCTACCAATGGAGCCAGATGCCCTCGGAGATATGGAGCCACAACGACGCCGTGGCCACCCTGCTCTACCACTGCGGCGTGAGCGTCAACATGGACTACGGCCCCTCGGGCAGCGGTGCACAGAGCGCCACCGTGGAGACGGCGCTGCGTTCCTACTTCGGCTACTGCGGCGCGAAATACCGCCAGAAGAGCAGCTACCAGGACGACGCATGGATCGCCATGCTCAAGGCCGAACTCGACCTCTCGCATCCCCTCTACTACTCGGGCAACAACGGCGAGAGCGGCCACGCCTTCGTGTGCGACGGCTACGACAACAGCGACCTCATGCACTTCAACTTCGGCTGGAGCGGTAGCGGCGACGGCTACTACTCGACCTACGACGTCAACGGCTTCAACCAAGGGCAGGCCGTGGTGACCAACGTCTACCCCGCCAGCATCCAGGCCGACGCCAACGGCATCATCTACGTCAGCGAAGACGGTACAGGCGACGGCTCGTCGTGGGCCAACGCCACCAACAAGCTCCACTTCGCCGCCAACCTGTCGAGCGGCGGCACCACCAGGGTGTGGGTGAAGGCCGGCACCTACTACGGCGACACCTCCGACGCGGAAGGCGCCTTCTCCATCTCGGCCAACAACCGCGTCTACGGCGGCTTCGAAGGCATCGAAGGCCCCGACTTCGACCTCGACCTCCGCGACTTCGACAAGAACCCCACCATCCTCGACGGACAAAACGCACGGCGTGTGCTACTGCAAGACCAGGCCTTCACCTCTGGCACCATGCCCATCTGGGACGGCTTCACCATCCAACACGGCGGCAACATCGGCAGCGGCGCGGGTGCCTATCTCAACAACTATGTCACGCTGAACAACTGCACCATCATCGACAACACTTCATCGATGTACGGCGGCGGCATCTATATCAACTCGACGGGCGGCACGGCCCACGTGACGCTCCACAACTGCGTCATCATGGACAACAGCGCCTCGATGGGCGGCGGCGTGTGCGACCGCGTCGGCGCCGAATACACCAACTGCCGCATCAGCAACAACATCGCCACCACCAAAGGTGGCGGCATCTACCTCTACAACAGCGCCAACCCGACGCTGAAGAACTGCATCATCAGCAACAACACCGCCGACAACGCCGGCGGCATGTACGCCCGCGGCCAGTTCACCGCCTACAACTGCGACTTCGTGATGAACCTCGCCACCGAGAGCGTCGGCGGCATCTACCACGAGAACAGCCACAACAAATACTACAACTGCATCGTGTGGGGCAATGTGGCCAACGGCCTGCCCAACCAGTTCGCCGGCTTGAGCGACTTCGACCACTGCGCCGTGTGCGGCATCGTCAACGGGTCGGACAACTACGACATCCCCAACGAGAACAACGGCGACGAGCCGGGCATCTACGTCCGCTTCAACCACCCCGCCTCGGGTGCAGGAGCGGCCCACTACCGTGACGACTGGAGCCTGAGATCGCGCAGCATCTGCGTCAACGCAGGCAAGCCCAACACCACAGGACTCGGCAACACCGACATCGCCGGCAACCCACGCCTCCAGAAAGGCCGTGTCGACATCGGCGCCTACGAGAGCTGCGCCTCGCTCACCTTGATTGAGGACGAACTCTTCGAAAATAATCTCCCCTATTGGTTCTTCAGCCGTCCTTTGACCGAGCCTGGCTACTACACCCATGTCCTTGAAGGTCACGATTGCGACAGCGTCATCGGCTTGAATCTAATGGTATTGGAAGGCGTTACGGAGAATGGCAATGCTAGCATCCAAGTCTGGCCCAATCCGACAAAGGACGTCTTGCACATCGAGGCAGAAGACAACACAGTGGAGATCCGCAACCTATTAGGACAACTTGTCTTGAGTGCCAAAAACGTCGAGACCATCGACCTAAGCGACTTTGAGAAAGGCATCTACTTCCTGATGGTCAGCGACAAAAACGGCAGCACAAGCGTCACCAAAATCATCAAGGAATAATGGCACAGGCATATTTCTCAGCAGGTTGCTTCTGGGGCGTGGAGTATTACTTCAAGCGCCTCAAGGGTGTCGTGAAGACGGCAGTCGGCTTCATGGGCGGCGAAATCGATTATCCGAGCTACAAGCAGGTGAAGACCGGCACCACAGGGCATTTGGAGACCATCGAGGTGGAATACGACCCCGAGGTGGTTTCCTACGAAACCTTGGTGCGCTATTTCTTCGAGATCCACGACTTCGAGCAGGCCGACGGCCAGGGCATCGACATCGGCACGCAATACCTCTCCGCCATTTGGTTCAACAACACCGAGGAGCGCGACACGGCCATCAAGGTCTTCGGCGAGCTGATGCAGATGGGCTACCATCCCGCCACGCAGATTCGGCAAACCATGCTCTTCTACCCTGCCGAGGATTACCACCAAGACTATCTGGACGAGCGCGGGGAGACGCCGGAATGCCACATTTACAAGAAGATTTTCTAGGATTGTGATGCGTTTTTATTGTTGGGAGACGCGATAAATCGACGTCTCTACAAAATAATACCATTATTACTTGATGGAATAACGGAATTATTCCTTACCTTTGCGCATCATTTCACTAAAACCAACTATCATGGCAAAAAACATCGAAGAAATCAGAGCCGCGTTGGCCTCTTACGGCATTACCGGCGTGAAAGACATTTACTATAACCCGAGCTATGAGCAGCTCTTCAAGGACGAGATGGACCCCGCCCTGACGGGCTACGACAAAGGCGTACTCACCGAACTCGACGCCGTCAACGTGATGACGGGCATCTACACGGGCCGTTCGCCCAAGGACAAATACATCGTCATGGACGCCAACTCGAAGGACACCGTGTGGTGGACCACCGAGGGCTACAAGAACGACAACCACCCAATGAGCGAAGCGGTGTGGGCACAGGTGAAAGACCTCGCCAAGAAACAACTCAGCGGCAAGAGCCTCTATGTCGTCGACGCCTTCTGCGGTGCCAACAAGGACACGCGCATGGCCGTCCGCTTCATCATGGAGGTGGCATGGCAGGCCCATTTCGTGCTCAACATGTTCATCAAGCCCACGGCTGAGGAACTCGCCGAATTCAAGCCCAACTTCACCGTCTATACCGCCTCGAAGGCCAAGGTCGACAACTACCAGGAACTCGGCCTGAACAGCGACACCTGCGTGGCCTTCAACGTCAGCAGCCGCGAGCAGGTCATCCTCAACACCTGGTATGGTGGCGAGATGAAGAAAGGCATGTTCTCGATGATGAACTACTACCTGCCACTGCAAGGCATCGCCGCCATGCACTGCTCTGCCAACACCGACATGCAAGGCGAGAACACCGCCATCTTCTTCGGCCTCTCTGGCACTGGCAAGACCACCCTCTCCACCGACCCGAAACGCCTGCTCATCGGCGACGACGAGCACGGCTGGGACGACGAAGGCGTCTTCAACTTCGAAGGCGGCTGCTATGCCAAGGTCATCAACCTCGACAAGGAGAGCGAGCCCGACATCTACAACGCCATCAAGCGCAACGCATTGCTCGAAAACGTCACCGTCGATGCCAATGGCAAGATCGACTTCAAGGACAAGAGCGTGACCGAGAACACCCGCGTCTCCTACCCCATCGAGCACATCGAGAAGATCGTGAAGAATGTGCGTCCCATCTCGGCTGGTCCTGCCGCCAAGAACGTCATCTTCCTCAGCGCCGACGCCTTTGGCGTGTTGCCTCCTGTCAGCATCCTGACTCCCGAACAGTGCAAGTACTACTTCCTGAGCGGCTTCACCGCCAAGTTGGCTGGCACCGAGCGCGGCATCACCGAGCCCACGCCTACCTTCAGCGCCTGCTTCGGCCAAGCCTTCCTTGAGCTGCACCCGACCAAATACGCCGAAGAACTCGTGAAGCGTATGGAACAGAGCGGTGCCAAGGCTTACTTGGTGAACACCGGTTGGAACGGCACTGGTAAGCGCATCAGCATCCGCGACACGCGTGGCATCATCGACGCCATCCTCGATGGCAGCATTGAGAAGGCCCCGACCAAGATGATTCCGTACTTCAACTTCGAAGTGCCGACCGCACTGCCAGGCGTCGACCCGAACATCCTCGACCCGCGCGACACCTACGCCGACAAGAACGTCTGGGAAGAAAAGGCCAAAGACCTTTCCTCACGCTTCATCAAGAACTTCGAGAAGTTCACTACGAATGACGCTGGCAAGGCCTTGGTGGCTGCTGGTCCGAAATTGTAATCAATTGTAGAGACGGTGTGCACACCGTCTCTACATAGGCACACGATGAGCCGCTCCGATTGGGGCGGCTCGTTTTGCATTATCCTTGCTCATTGTCAAAACCAACATCTTTTCCCTCCACATTGTTATTATTTTTGTAATTTTGCACCTTAAATTAATAATCGCTCATACTAACCCTACTAAAACAACAACTACAATGAAAAAAGTTTTCACTCTAATCGCTGCTATCGTATTGTGTTTCAACCTGAACGCACAAAATCCATTCGACGATGAGCAAGTCATCGTAACCCCTGACTTCTTACATTTCTACTTCCATGGCTGTTCGCCTCATGGAGGTCAGGTGACCATTACGAATTACACTTCCGAAGATTTGGTTGTCAATCGTTGCTACGCCGAAAACTTCAACGTGGAATGCCTTTACGAAGGTCGGAACATTGCTGAAACGGGTATGTTTGTCCCCATTGGTGAGACCGTCATCCTCGACACATACGCCACACCAACAGCTAAAGACGTATACGGGACCTTGTGCATCGACACAGATTATGGTCTCTTTACCATAGCCATTTATTATGAGACCTCTTACGATGTTGAAGAAAACATCCCAACATTCAGCCTTGCCCCTGTTCCAGCCAACGAATTCGTCACCATCAATGGCGAAAACTTGGGCATGGTCAGTATCTTCAACATGCTTGGTCAAAAGATAGACGATCATTTCGCAGCAGGCAAGGAACTCGTCATTTCCACTGCCAGTTTGCCGAATGGCATATATTTTGCTAAAACCGCCCAAGGTAAAACCCAACGCTTTGTCATCGCACATTAAAATAATCAATTGATAAACAAAAACTTAGAAAAATGAAGAAAAACCTTAGAAGATTCGCCCCTGTGGCTCTCGTTTTCGTTGCATTGGCAACACTTTCCTTTATGGCTAAAACTAGCATCTCACTCCGTCTTCGTCCCGAACAAGGAAAGACTTTAACCATCTCCTCAAAAGCAAATATGATGACGATGATGGAAGTACAAGGCCAATCCATGAGCACGTCGCAATCAATGGAAACCATGCAATCATTCACCGCAAAGAATGTCACTGATACCCAAAGCGATATTGAGACACAAGTAGAAGCCATCAAAATGACCATCTCCCAAATGGGTATGAAACTTGAGTATGACTCCGAACATCCTGAAAAGACCAGTCCCATGATTGCCGGCCAGACCAAGGAATTTGAACAAAGTCTGAAAAAACCCGTCACCGTTACATACGATGCCTTGGGTCACCTTGTTGGCGACACTACCGACCTTGGCATGAACCAACTTTCCAACATCATTATCGAGCTTCCCGACATGATTCTTTCTAAAGGCAGCAAATGGAATAGCACCAAGACCCAAAACGTCAACGGAACAGAATTCAAAGTGAACATGGAATACACCGTCACCAACCTCTCCAGAAAAAGCGTCGACGTGAGTTTCACCGGAAACATTGAATCCACCGAGGTCACTGGCACCTATAATGGCACGGCCAGCATCAACCCAAATACAGGTTTGACGACAAACAGCACCACGAAGTCCAATATCTCCATGACACTTAACGAACAAGGCATGAGTATTCCTGTTACCATCGTGGGGACGACGACTGTTGAGGTAAAATAATGGCTTTCGCAGAACACGCAAAATTCTTTGATTCGACGAAGTCAATTATAGGAATAAAAAAAACCAGCGGAAATTCCGCTGGTTTTTTTCATAATAGCCTTACCCTACCGCCTAGTTCAGCATGACCGGCATGAGCAACATGAGCAGGTCTTCTGCCTCGTTCTCGTTTTCGACGGGCGTGATGATACCGGCACGGTTGGGAGCCGACATCTCAATCTTCACCGTCTCGGAGTCGAAATTGCTCAGCATCTCTTGCAAGAAGCGCGAGTTGAAACCGATTTCCATATCATCGCCTTCGTAGCTGCACGTCAGGCGTTCCTTGGCTTCGTTGTAGAAGTCGATATCCTCGGCGGTCAGCGTGAGCTCTTGTCCCGCAATGCGAAAACGCACTTGGTGCGTGGCCTTGCTGGAGAACACAGCCACACGACGGATGGCCGAGAGGAAAGTCTGACGGTCGATGGTCAGCTGGTTGGGGTTCTGCTTCGGAATGACCGCGTCGTAGTTGGGATAGCGGCCTTCGATGAGGCGGCAGATCAGCTGATAGTCGCCGAAGGTAAACGAAGCATTGGTCTTATTGAACTCGATGCGAACGGGTTCGTCAGCCAAGGTAGCCAAGATGCTCTTCAGTTGATTGATGGGCTTCTTCGGCATGATGAACGATGCCACCACATCCGACTTGACGTCCATCCTTCTGTAGCGCACCAGCTTGTGGGCATCGGTGGCAACGAAGGTCAGAAAGTCGGCGGTCATCTCCATCAACACGCCCGACATGATGGGACGGATCTCATCCATACCCGTGGCGAAGACGGTCTTCTCGAAACCTTTGGCGAGCACGTCGGCAGGAATCTCCCACACCGAAGTATCAGCCATGGCTGGCAGCTGCGGGAACTCGTCGCTCTTGTGACCCGCGAGTTTATAGCGGCCTTCGCCGGCGATCAGTTCAACTGCCAAAGTGTTGTTGTCGACCGAAACCGTAATCGGCACATCAGGGAAGTTCTTCATGATTTCCAACAACAGACGAGCAGGAATCGTCACTTCACCCGTACCATCAACCATGTCAGGAGCAATGCATACTGTCATGGTCACATCCAAGTCGGAGGAGGTGATTTTCAGCTGGTTCTCGTCCAGATGGAACAGGAAGTCGTCCAAGATGGGCAAAGTGTTCTTGGAGCCGATGACACCGCTAAGGGCTTGCAGGCTCTTTAATAGTTTAAGGCTTGATACTATGAATTTCATTGCGTTATATGTTTTTTATTCATTCTTTTTTGAAGTGGTAAAAGTACAAATAATTGGAATATGAAGGACATTTTATCGAAAAAAAACTCATTTTTTAGAAACTCCCAACACTCAGTCCAGCATATTTCAGTCGGTTCAAGAAATCGAGCATCGACTCGTAGGGCACGGCCACGTATTGGAATTGTTTGTCATCTTTGGTACGCGTGCGGTTCTTCTCTTTGGTTTCAGACAAACGCTGGTTGATGTCGGAGAAGGTACAATGCACCTGGAATTGTCCGTCACCAGAGTTGTAGTTGAGATAAGCCTGGAACATGTCGTCTTGGAAATAATAGGTGATGTTGCCCAAACGACGGTCGAACACGACACAACCTGTGACATACTTGTTGACGACATGACTTCCAAAGTTGCCCAAACCGATCTTGCCTACCGAAACGAAGGCGTGCATCTTCTCGTTCCATACCATCTTCAAGTCAGGAATCACGATGGTGTTGCAGTAGAAATCAGAAGAGGACTCTATCTGTGGATAGCCGCCTGCCAATTCGATGTTTTTGCGCAGTTCCTCGGTCTTTTCCTCGTTGGTTTCCGAACGATAATAAGGAAGGAAATTGGTCTGTGTCAAGTCAATGGACTCGCCTGACACATTGGCAAAGACCTCCGCCATGGCCTGCATCGCCGCATCGTCGAAAACAGGCGCATTGAACACATTGATGCCCTGCAAAGTGAGACTGTCGTTAGGATATTGCGTGTAGTCGCCATGTACGACAAAGGTAGCCAAAGGCGTATCGATACCCAAGCCAGTACTGCCGTGACCTTTGATGACGCCACGAGAATCAAGTTCAAGTTGGGTATCGTATTTTGTTTCGTCGCTCACCACGAAACGTAAACTGTCGGCATCAAACCACAAAACACCGTTCATGGGTTCGGTCTCATCAAGGTCTTTCCTGCCTTCCTTAGGCGTTAGGAACGAGCCGAAGTAGCCACCGTCGATGGCCAACTCATAATAGAGGCCGTTGGTCATCCTTTCGTCCGCTTCACGCATCCGTTCCACGTCAATCGGTATGCGGATTGAGCTGGGGTCGATACGTGTGGCCGAAACGAACCAATGGTTGAGGGAAGCGATGGTATCCATAGCCATGGGCTCCGTCGCAGGGTTAAAGTCATCTTCGACAATAGGCATCTCCATACCCGTAGAGTCGCTCAGTGCTTCGTCCATCTCGACCAGCAAGGAGTCCTCTTTGTGCTCAACGACAACGATCTCAGGCTCTTCAAAGGCCAACAAAGCAAACTGTCCGTCGTAATAACCCAACTCCTCTGAAGCATCCAAAGTCAGTCTCCCTTGGAAGCCAAACTGCGTGTTCAGCTTGAAGTCGGCGGTGTCAGAAATATGGGCATAGCCATGGGTGATGCCTCCAACAGGCACAATGGTGTCCATCAGAATCGGGGTGCGGGCGCCATCGGCATTCACATAGTCCCAAGTACCTTGCGCGTCATAATAGTTGCGACTATGAATGTTCACCACTGCGTTTTTGTAAAGATGGAATTGATTTAAGGTGTCGGCCAAAAGGTCGCCATTGATAGGCTCCAACTTCGACTCTGAGTTGATGTCGACATCATGCATATAGGGGAACACCGCTGCGTCGGCCACACGAATGATCTTCACGTCGTGGGCATGGATGACGTAGTTGGTCATGTCGTATTCGGCATTCATGCTATAAAACTGCAAAGAATCTTGTTCAGGCACTAAAGAGATGAATTTTGATGCATTGTTATGCACTTCTAGCAGTTCTTCGTATGTCGTGGCAGTGGCATAATCGCCAAAACTCTCTACAGGATTATAAAGATGCAGGCTGTTGGTGGCCATATCCCATTCGGCTTCCTTCAAGGAACAAATGTATTGGTTCATGGGGAAGTCAAGGCTACTGGTCTGATCGAGGTAGTCGTATTTCACCTTTTGCGCGTCAAAGTCTACGTTAGCGCGGTAGTTGGTTGCCGAAAATGCGATGTTTGACGTATCTGCAGAATACAAGAGGAAGTTAGCCGAGTCGGCCACAAAGGTTCGGGAATCCAAGGCGAAGTGGTCGGAGTCGAACTCGGTCAGACCAAAACGCAACTTACCGTCGGCCTCATAGCCATCAGGCGACAATGTTGTCTTTCCTGAGAAATAAGTGTCGCCATACATGCAGATAGGCTTGTCAATGGTCTCAGTAGTCAGTTCAGGAAGACGGATATCCCATTTCAGCCGCAAGGCATCAGCCGAAGCCATAGGGAATCCAGTACCGTCGTCACGCGGCACCATTTTGAACTGGTTGGTGATGGCTGTGACGGAGTCCAGATAGAACATAAACTGATCCGACCTGAAGGCAGAAGTCTGATAGTCGAGCTTGCCCTCGCCGAAGAAACCGCTTCGCGAAAGGAAGACTTTGTTGTGGAATCGTCCCAAGTCGCCATACAAAGGATAGGATGCCGTCTCGTCCTCCCCTATCTGATGGACAAAACCCAAGGAGAAGTCTTCCATGACCACCAAAGGCTGCTCGATGTTCGGCATGATTCCGCCCGACACCAGCTCACCATCGAAACGCACTTTCCGCATCGACAGGTCGTTCAGGCTGTCAACGACAAAGGGATATACGCTATAATAGAACTTTCCATCAAGGTCAGCTGCAGTCTGTACGGAGTCGACATTACCGGGATGGAACACTCCTCCGTTGATTTTCCTGTAGAACTTGAAACCTTCAGCTTCACTGTGGAAGATAGGATAATCCGGTGTCTCATAACGGCTCGACTTATTGTCGCCATGGTCAATATCCAGGCGGCCTTTCAGCCTCTCCAAAGTGCCATCGACGGGGATGATATGATTGTCGTATCGAGCATAGAATCGCAACGAGTCGATCTTTTCCATGTTGATGGAGAAGTCTTCGTAGTTGAACTCGCTGTCCTTGGTAAAGAACTCGAACATCCCCGCCATGATGCCACCCGAGAATTTGAAATTCTGGTTTTTCGTGAAAGTGATACGTCCAAAGTCGGGCACGATGACCACGCGTTTGCGGTCGCTCAACGAAATGGCCGATCCATTGACACCTTCGATTTGGCTCGTGATGCCAAACACCAGCAAGTCGTTGGTATGCAAGTCAAGGCTCAGGTTAGGCTGACGGTTGGTAGTCAACGTATGCAACTTGATGACATCGTAATCGATGGCCTCACGATAGGAATCCACCACGTCGAAAAAGCGAGGCAAGGCCGTGGCCCACTTCGTCTCCGAGTCATACTCCACGTAACCCTCAGCTTGCAGACGAAGGAGCAATGCGATGACCTGTTCGATGGGATAGCCCAGATATGAGGCCAAGTCGCCAACGGCAAACTTCACCTGACGGTCCACGTTGTCGAAGCCTTGCAGGAACTTCTCGATACGTATCATAGGATGGGATTGATCCAAACCTTGCAGACGCTTGAAGTCATCATGACGGAAATAGTTTACCGACACAACATCGCCCTCACTCACCGGGTTGACACCTTCCATCCTCCTGAAATACACCTGGTTGTCGTCGATGTCCCAATACATGGATTCGAGGAAGATATCAACGCCATGGAAATAATCATGGAAAGGTGCATCGCCATAGTCTTTTTCCGAACGGAACGCCATCAACCGGCGCGTCTTATTGTCATAACGGAAACCAATGTCATTGTGGTAGATGGAATCCATCTCGATTCCCGACAACGAATCGGTCAGATAAACACGCATGGCGGCGCGATCCGACACCAGAAGCTCGTCCATCGACATCAGGAAACGGGGCGACTGGACCCTCACGACCTCCTTGCCACCTTGGCGGAAATGGAAAACGGCTTTTTTGTTGACGCCGCCAAACACATCCACCTGGTTACCCATCATACCAATGCCACCCTCGAAGTCGATATTGTGCATCAAGTTAGGAATGGAATAATCAGAACGATACGACCTCACGCGAGGAAACATCGTTTTCTCGTTAGGCGCGTTCACCAACACTTTGTCCTCATAACGACACAAAATGTCTTGATTGAAATGTTGGCGTTCGTGGAAGATGGCCGAGTCGATGGTGTATTCCGAACGGCTGAGGTCGAGCTCGTAGAAATCAGGCAGAGTGACATATACAGTCGTTGGTGATATGTCGAAACGCGACCAGTCGGCCGTGCCCCCAGTGCCTTCCCACCTATTGCCGTCCAAGTAATACACACCTTTGGTGTTCTTGAGTAGCGACTCATCCTTTTGCGAAACCAAGGCCAAAGTGCCATCAATCGAAAGTTCAAATTGATCCTTTGATGGGAAACCCCACAGGGCATCACGGAGGGTCCATTTTGAGTTGCCTTTGGCCGACAAGACCTTGTCGACGAAGATGCCCCGACAGGAGGCAAGATATTTGTCCACGCCGTTCATCGACTTCTGCACCTTGGCATCGGTATAGCAGAGCCAGTTGTTCACATCTTTATGAGACAAACCTGCTGTAGGGAGCTTTTGCGCGATTTCAATGAAATTGAAGATGTTGGCGTAGGCCTTACCCCCGCTCTTGGCATGGAGACGTTCACAAAGACCCACGATGATGTTGGCTTCTTGATTGTCATAGTAGCTGTCCCATACCCCTTTGAATGACTGCATGATGGCAGCCGCATCTTCTCGATCCTGTTTCGCAGTGGAAGAGTTCAAATACGAGGAAAGCTTGTCATAAAAAGCGTTCTTTTCAGTTGGAAAAAACGCCTGTGCAAATGATGGGACAACGCTCACGAAAAGCGCAAAAACAACAATCAAGATTCCTTTCTTCATCAAATTATCAATTGTAAATTATCAATTATCAATTACCTAACAAACTCAGCAGCCACCCAATTATTACGACTCAGGTGACGGCAATAGCGCAAGCCAAGACGCTCTGCCTCCGACTTAATGCTTTCCAAATCCTCAGTGTAGAACCCGCTGAAGAAGATATGGGCATCGGGGCGCATGGCATCCACATAATAGTGCATGTCGCGCAGCAGGATGTTGCGGTTGATGTTGGCCAGCACCACATCGTATTGCCCCTGGATAGCCAAGGCGTCACCAAGCACGACCTCTATGTCGGAGATGCCATTCAACTCACAGTTGGTGAAGGCATTGCGATAGGCCCATTCGTCGTTGTCGATAGCCACTGTTCGAGCAGCACCCAGTTTCTTGGCCAGGATGGCCAAAACCGCTGTACCGCTACCCATGTCGAGGACTTCTTTCCCTTGGAAATCCGTCTCCAGCATCAGTTGGATGATTTGGGCGGTCGTCTCGTGATTGGCCGTTCCAAACGACATCTTGGGCTCGATGACCAGATCGAATTCGAAACTTGGGTCGGGCTCATGGAAAGGCGCACGCACTCGGCAGCGTTCGTTGACCACCACGGGCTGATAAGAAGCCTCCCAGAGTTCGTTCCAGTCCTTGTCGGGCATCTCCTCCACGTTCAACAAACGGATGTCAGTGAATGACGGCTCCAGCAAGAGGTTCTCC
>JAEEGH010017562.1_pt1 | contig 15231 bp, 9 predicted proteins | sample 9134181 | NCBI WGS metagenome assembly JAEEGH01 (sample SAMN16246544, study PRJNA631951) | gut metagenome | biome: gut microbiome; feature: rumen; material: DP-attached | host: Bos | place: Iran: Karaj | collected 2018-10 | reverse complement strand
CGGCGAGAAACATACATATATATAATATGAAAGAGATACTTGACTACTACCTGCGCCTGTCGCAGAACAACAACAAACCCTGGTTTGATGCCCACAAGGCTGAATACCTGCACGTCAAAGAGAAGTTTGAGGCCCTGGCCGAGAAGTTCCTCCACGGAGTTGAGCAGTTCGACCCCCGCTGTCGGAACCTGCAAGTGAAGGATTGCGTCTATCGCATCTATCGCGACACACGTTTCTCCACTGACAAGCGCCCCTACAAGGACTGGCACGGCATCTACGTCTGTCCGCGTGGCAAGAACTCCGGTATGGCAGGTTACTACCTCCACTTCGAACCAGCCGCCGACCGTTACCTGTTGGGCGCTGGACTCTATTGCCCAACTAAAGAGGTGCTGAGGAGTGTCCGCGAGCAGATCATGTTGGAGCCCGACGAGTTCCACCGCGCTGTCCAAGCCTGCGGCGAGGACTTCCACCTCGACTGGTCAACTGCGCTCAAACGTTTTCCTGTTGGCTACAACCCCGACAACAAACACAGCGAATACTACCGGCTGAAGACCTTCGACGTGCTCCTGGAGCTGACCGAACAGGACGTACTCCAACCCGACTACCTTTCCCGTGCCCTGGAGCAACTCCAGAAATGCCACCCCTTCAACGAACTCCTCAACCGTTGTGTCGAATACGCCCAAGAAGGCAACGCCCATTAGTCCTCTGCCCCAACCCTGTCATCACCTCGCGGTATCAATCGGGTATCGATTGGGTATCGATTGGGTAACTATTGAAGTAAGATTGAATCGACCGGAATCAATCACCGAATTAAGACCAATTCTTGACCCTTCTTTTATTGTGTCATAACCGCGAGGGATGGGGAGCGTACCGGCGCATCCCCGTGTCCGAAAAAGCGAACCTCCACCCAGTTGCCGACAGAAAGCAACAGGGTGGAGGTGTTCTTGTTTCAGTCGGCACACTGCCTGACTTACGCCATTGCCAATTCGCGCCCCACGGCACGAACGGTATCTATGATTTCTTTCACACGAAGTTCACTAGGCTTTTTCTTCCCGCTGACATACTGCGCCATAAGACTTTGGGAGATTCCCATGCGGCGAGCAATGGCAGACACATTCAATTCTGGATGAGCCATGAAAAAAGCATAAAGGGAGGTCGGCTCTTTGGGCGCAAAGAATCCATCGAAGCACAGATCTTCGTCCAAAACAGGCCAATGGATGCCATATTCATCTGCCTCGAAGTTTTCCAATTGCTCAAACGTGGCATAACGCAAACGGGGATAATTGCACAACAGCTCCTGCCCCTCTCGACCATCTTCCGTCCGAATGCAGATGGCCTTGTCGGTAAACCAAATTTTCTCAATTTTCATAATACGAACTCATTTCATTATCAAGCAGGTATATCACTTGCAGTTATTGAAAAAGGTATTCCAATGCGTAGCAATGGTTTCTACATTCTCGGCAATAACAGTTTCTATCAATTTCAATTCTTGTTTCTTGAAACCGGTATTCTCCACCATTTTGACTGGGAAGATTGTAAATTTCGCCCGATTGCCATCCTTTATCACATGCACATGAATTGGGGTATGGTCATTAGCATAGAACAGAAATCTATAACCGAAGAATATGAATATTGTTGGCATTGATAATATTTTTTGCAAAGATAGGTAATAATTTTATTACCTCCAAGTAAATATTAGAAAAATGACTCCGAGAACTCAAAAAATTATCTCACGGAGTGTAACAAAGTGTAAATGAGGGCATAAATTGACAACCACGTGCATAGGAAAATCTCCTCCCAACCGCTCATTTTTAATTCTCTTAGTACTTGTAGCGCTTCCAAAAGAAATAGTGGGAGAAGAACCACTTCTTTTCGGGGTCGATGCAGGCTATTTCCTTGAGGTTCTGACTGATGGCTCGATAGAGGTCATGCCTTTCCTTATAGAAACTGAGGTCGATGGTCTCCGCGCGCTTATGGTCCTTCACCAAATAAATATAGCTTCCGCCTTCATGGTGTAGAACCTGGACGTAGCCGTCGTAGTCATCGAAGCGACGAACGCGATCGGTCAGGAACGTATAGCGGAACAATAGTTCATTTCCCTGAATCTCAATCTGTTTGTAATCGCGGAGGCGCAACAATAGAGAGGCCATCATAACAATCAACGCAAACAGAAAGCTCCACACGAACAGCTCCTTGCGGTCATCCGTTTCCGTCCACAAAGATGCGGCCGCCAGCAATAGTGGAAAATATATCGGCCTCGTGAGGTCCAAATAATAGTATATCGAGAAAGTCGTCTTCACCGACAACCATTCCCGTCTCGGCACGCCCTCCCCTTCCGCCTTCGACGGATTACTCTTGGTTGCCATCAAAGCCGCCAAGATACTTGCAATGGTTGCCGCAACTTCTGGTTTCGATTTAGGTTTCATGGTGGGGAAGATTGTGTTTCAGTTTAGTTCCATAGGGTCGGCACTCATCCCCCATACACGGTGATTTCGCCACGCAGGTCGCGGGACATCAGTCGGCGCACCTCGTCGGCAGGCAAATGCTTGGCCATAAGGCACATTAACTTGGTGACAGCACTCTCGACGGTCATGTCGCGCCCCGAGACGACGCCTGCCTCTTTGAGTTGATAGCCAGTGTCGTAACGTTCCATGGCGACACTGCCTTGCATACACTGACTCACGTTGACAATGATCTTGCCCTCGATAGAGGCCTCAGCAATAGCCTCTTTCAACCAAGGTAATTGAGGAGCATTGCCACTACCATAAGTACGCATCACGACGCCCTTGACAGGCATGCCCAACACATGGCGGATGATGTCTTCGCGGATGCCTGGGAAGAGAGAGAAGATGATGATACTGGCGTCAATCTCGGTCTGCGGAATCATTGGCTGGGCATAGTCGGGGCGACGGATGTTCGACTCATGGAACACTAAATCGACCCCTGCATTGGCCAGGTTTGGATAGTTGAAACTCTTGAAGGCGTTGAACTCCTCAGCACTGTGCTTCGTGGTGCGATTGCCGCGTAACAGCTTGCCGTTGAAGTAGATACACACCTCGGGGACAATAGCCTGTCCGAAAGAGTTCTTGGCAGCCGCAATCTCCAGACTCGTGATGAGGTTCTCCTTGCCGTCGGTGCGCGGCTGACCGATTGGCAACTGACTGCCCGTCAGGATGACAGGTTTGGTGAGATTGTCGAACATGAAACTGAGAGCCGATGCCGTGAACGCCATCGTATCGGTACCATGCAGGATGACAAAACCATCGTACTGGTCATAGACTCGGGAGATACCTTCGACCAACTGGATCCACAACTGGGGCGACATGTCACTGGAGTCGATGGGCGGATTAAACGACTGAACGTCAATATGTATATGCAGATGCTCCATCTCGGGGATGAAGGCACGCAGTTGCGAGAAGTCGAACGGCTGGAGGGCGCCGGTGCTGGGGTTTCGGCTCATGCCGATGGTGCCGCCTGTATAGATAAGCAGGACACGGCTGTCTGTTTTTTCGTTCATGTGAATCCTGTCGGTATGTTTGTAAATTGAGCCACAAAGATAATTATTCTGCGCTGAATTACAAAATAATTGGTCACTTCTTTCTGAATTTGACTCCTTTTTGCACTGCATTCTTTCTATCTGCACATATTATATATGCATTAGACCACCTACCACGAAGGTTCTAACTTCACTCTATACGGATTAGGGGCGCTTTCGGGCGCCCCTAACTTTTTACGGTACTTTGTCTTCCTTTTCCCCTGTTAGACAAATAATTGGGATAAGTTCTTGTCCGGTAGTAAGTGTGAGAAAATGTGTGCCTTAATGTACGGGCGGGGGTAGAACTTTATTCTTTCTTCTCCTGAGCAATGCGGCGGTATTCGCTGGGTGTCATTTTGTAGCGGTCGCGAAAGAGGACGCTGAAGTGGCTGCGACTGTTGAAGCCGCTGGCATCGATGATGAAGCCGACGGGGTCGTCGGTATTGGCAATCAGGGCGGCCGCATGACGGATGCGGAAATCGTCCAGGAACTCCTTCAGGGTCATGTCGCAGCACTCGTGGATGGCATCGGTCAGGTAACTGTAGTTGGTACCCAACATCTGAGCCAGTTTCTCGCGCCTCAGGTTGCAGTCCGTATAGACCTGTTTCTCGGACATCAGCGTCAAGAGTTGTCGATAGAGCTTCTGCGATGCCGAGAGTTCCTGCATAGGTTGTTGCTGGAGGTGTTCGACGGCACTCTGTTCCTTGTTCATGAGCAGTTGTACCGTATCGAACAGTTCACGGTTCTTGTCGTGCAAAGCTTTTTTGGCCAGATAGACGCGCCAATGCGCAACGATGCTGATGAGGAGAATGATGACCAGACCTAAAATGACGATGATGAGCATTCGTTCCAAAGCCTCTTTGCGTTGCAGTGCCTGTTCTTTTTTCTGTGTTTCGAACAAGATGGAAAATTCGGCCAAGTCCGTCTTGCTTTTCAATGTGAGGGCGGAGTCTATGGCCTGACACATCTCGGATGCCAACGCCAATGCGGCCTCCGTGTGACCGGCTTGGATATTGGCCTCAAAGCGAGGTTGCAAGCGGTTCAGGATAATGTCGAACGACATCGGAGGGCGCTCCGACATGGGACGGATAGTGTCCCAGCGTTCCATGCAGGCTATCGCTTCGTCGTAGTAACCCGCCGCCAGCAGATAACGGGTGGAGGCGTTGAGGTTGTGCGGATGGTTGAGCAGGTTGGTGTCGTTGGCCGAGTCGTAGGTTTCCCTGGCTTCGCGAGTTTTCCCTTTGGCTTGCAAGATGTATGCCTCCGATAGGAGGAACATATTTCGGTATTCCAGCAGAAGGTCCTGGAGTTCGCCTTGCGCCTCGGGGGTCTGTTCTAGTTTGTGGTAGAGTTTTTTGCCACGTTTTATCCACATTTCTGCCTCGTCCCAGTTCTGAAGTTCGGTTTCGGTCGATACGAAGTTCATGCACATGATCATCGTATTGATTGTATCCAGTTGGTTTCCTGAAGTGAGCACCTCGTAGGCTTTCCGTTGGTTCTGTTGCGCCTCTTCGATTTGTCCCAGTTCGAGTTGCCATTCCGACATATATTCAAGGGCAAAGGCGTAGTCGGTGCGGGGTAAATCCTTGGAGCCGACGGCCTCCAGGCTATCCACCTGGTGCAGGATGTGCAATACGAGTCGAACAGCAGCATCCGTATCCTCCATGTCGTCGTGCATGATGGCCAGACGCAATCCTGTGTCGGCATACTTCTTCCAGTCCGAGATGGGTTCCTCAAACGTATCGAAAGCTTTCTGGTAATAGTATCGGGCCAGTCGGAAGCAGAACTTCCCGTCGCAATACGAAGCGCGCCAGTAGTTGGCATCAAATTCAGATAATGCACCCGTCTGTTCCAAGCTGTCAATCTTAGCCAGGAAACACTCCATAGACAGAGACTGAGCCGATTCTCTCAGTCTTTCGATGGTCTCTTGATTGCTGGCGACGTCTGTTCTTTTACTATCTGTACATGCAGATAGAATCAATAGCCCAAGCAATATGCCCCAAAATGGTTTCATTGTAGAATGAAGATGAAGATGGATTGATGGGGGAAAAGAAGAAAATAGAAGTTAAAGGAGATAAAGAAGTTAAAGACGATAGTCGCATTCCTATGAACTCTGTTTTTCTTCTGTTCTTTTACCACATACAATTGACCTTCTTAAAAAAGATTATCCTATCAAGGGGGAGGATGCCCCCTTCCGGGTGCAAAGATACGCATTTTTTGCGTAGTTTCCAAACCCTTGCGCGGTGAATGATAGTGTTTTGCACGTTGAGAACAATTTTTTGCATGTAGAGGACAGATGGTTGCACCCAGAGGACAATGTTCTGCCTGTGGAGAACATTCGTGTCGGAGAAATGCTTTACCTTTGCACCCGAAAACCAATGCTTTCAGTTATGGACGTAAACGTTATCATCACCTCGGCGCTTGCAACGGTTATCCTTCTCCTCGTCATAGGTATGGCATTGGCTATTGCCTATTATCATTGGCGGACAACCGAGTTGCTGTCTGGTTTCAGGGAATTCATTCTCCGAAATCGGAGGTTGGAAGATGAAGTGGAGCGATTGACGCGCGAACTGGAGCAGCTAAAGAAGAACGAATCGTGTAAAACAAGACAATAAATGGTAACATTTGGGCTAAACTTTTTTTCTTTACAATCTCAACCTCTTTTAACTGCAAATGCTCAGCGTTCACTTTGATTCATTTGGAATTTTACATTGCTGTCAATAGGGCAGCCTTGAGTTGCCAGGGGTACCTGGGGAAGTCATTTAACTTTTATGTCTCTTGAGAGTCTCGTGCTCTTTCAATCCAACTATTTGTATAATGCCAAAGCCGACTTCCGATAACTCTTCCCTTTTAAGTTTTTTATTCATGTAATAATCCCAACCAAATCATGCTTGGTTGGGATTATTCTTTGGTTTAAAAAAAGCAAGGCCCCGGCTTCACAGCCTTGACCTTGCAGAAACACTCATTTTACTGTTATTTAACACAAATCTTATTGCTTTTTGGCTTGGGATTGGCAACAATCCGTTTCGCGAATCTGAACGCGGCGGATCTTGCCGGAGATGGTCTTGGGCAGTTCATCGACAAACTCGATGACGCGCGGATACTTGTAGGGCGCGGTCTCGTGCTTGACGTGGTTCTGGAGTTCCTTGATCAAGGCATCGCCCGCCTTGTCTTTCCAGTCGTTGCCCAGAACGACAGTCGCTTTGACCACCTGTCCGCGAATCTCGTCGGGCACGCCCGTGATGGCACATTCCACGACGGCGGGGTGACTCATCAGGGCCGACTCCACTTCGAAAGGACCGATGCGGTAGCCCGAACTCTTGATGACATCGTCGGCGCGCGAGACGAACCAGTAGTAGCCATCCTTGTCATAATAGACCATGTCGCGCGTGTAATAGATATTGTTACACTCCACCCGCTCGGTCAGTTCGGGGTGACGATAGTACTCCTTGTAGAGGCCCAACGGACGTTTTAATGGAGTGCCGTCGGCGTTGATAGCACCCTTGCTGCAATCGGTACGGATGACCAACTGACCCTGTTCGCCGGGTTGGCAATGGTTGCCCTCCTCGTCGAGGACGTCGAGACAGAACTGCGGATTGGGCACACCCATGGCACCCGGGTTCGGTTTGACGTAAGGATAGGTACCCAACACCAGGGTTGTTTCCGTCTGACCATAAGCCTCGTAGATCATGATGCCGGTCTTCTCTTTCCACTCCTTGAATACGTTCGGGTTGAGCGCTTCGCCCGCCGTGGTGCAATATTCCAGCGACGACAGGTCGTATTGCGACAGGTCCTCGCGAATCATGAAGCGATAGACCGTAGGAGGTGCACAGAACGACGTGATCTTGAAGTCGGACATCACCTTCAACATGTTCTGGGGTTCAAAACGACCCTCGAAATCATAGACAAAGACGGTGGCACCGGCAATGAGTTGGCCGTACATCTTGCCCCACACCGCTTTGCCCCAACCTGTGTCGGCCACCGTGAGGTGTAGACTGCCGTCGTGCACCTTGTGCCAGTATTTGGCGGTCAGGATGTGTGCCAGGGGGTAGGTGAAGTCGTGCATCACCATCTTGGGTTCTCCGCTGGTTCCGCTGGTGAAGTACATGAGGAAGTTGTCGGTATTCTCGTTCTGGCCCTTCTGGCTGACGAACTTTGGTGCCAGCATCAGACCTTGCCAGTAGTTGTCCCAACCTTGAGGTACTTCGGGACCGATGGAGATACAATGTTTGAGAGAAGGGCAGAAGGCGCGGGCGGCATAGACGTTGCGCAGAATCTGGTCGTCGCCAACAGCCACGATGGCTTTGATATCTGCTTCGTGGCAACGGTAGATGATGTCCTTGTCGGTCAGCAGATGGGTGGCTGGGATGGCCACGGCGCCAATCTTATGGAGGGCAACCATGGTAATCCACCAAGCCAGACGGCGTTTCAGGATGAGCATCACGCAGTCACCTCGTTCGATGCCCAACTGGAGGAAGTAACTGGCTGCCTGGTCGGACATGCGTTTGTATTCGGCATAGTTGAGATGCTTCACGTCGCCTCGGTCGTCGGTCCAGAGGATAGCCTCCTTCTCGGGGTCGCTTTCGGCGTAGGCGTCAATGACGTCGTAGCCAAAGTTGAAGTGCTCGGGTACGATGACCTGGTAGTTTTCCATGAAGTCGGCGTAGTCAGCAAACTCGGTTTTCTTTAGAAATCGTTCAATCATAATATTGTGACGATAAGTGTTTGTTTCGGCAAAGATAGCAAATTTTCTTAAATAATTAAGGTTTTTTTACTGCAAATGGGGCACTTTTATTCTACTTTATCTAAATGGCGATAGAAAATAAGTGAATATCGTTCGTTTTTTAACTTTTTTTTACAAATAGGCAACCGAAAACAATAAACCCTCGCACTCCCCGGTGGGGGAAGGCGAGGGTTCATTGTTGATAGAAATACTCAAGTTTCGCAAATGCGATAAAGGAGTTAATCTTGGTAGTTAACTGGAGTTAACAGCCTGCGGCTGTGGAGTTAACTGACGATAGCACGGGAGGCCAATTTGGGCTAATGGGCGCGGTTGCGCCACTAAAAGTGCTTCGCACGCTAATAGCCTTCGGCACTAACAGAGGAAGGGGGCATCAATTATTGATTGACAATTTCATTCGTCCGTTAACTACCAGAGCGAAGCGATAACTCCCTTTAACTCCCATTAACTCCCAATAACTCTTTCCTCTTTTATTTTATCACGAAGTTGACAATCTTCTTGGGGACGAAGACGAACTTGACCAGTTCCTTGCCCTCCATCCAGCGTTTGGCATCGTCGGTGGCGAGGACGGCGGCCTTGACGGCTTCGGCATCTGCATCGGCAGGGAGGTCGATGGTGAAACGTACCTTGCCACTGAACTGGACAGGATACTTCACGGTGCTCTCTACCAGGTATTTCTCGTCGAACTGAGGCCACTCGGCGTCGCAGACCGAACCGTTGTTGCCCAACTGGTGCCAGAGTTCCTCGGCAATGTGAGGCGCAAATGGAGCAATCAGTACCACCAACTTGCTCAGGATGGCGCGGCTCGAACACTTCTGCTGAGAGAGTTCGTTGACAGCCACCATGAAGGCCGAAATCGCGGTGTTGTACGAGAATTGCTCAATGTCGCCCGTCACTTTCTTGATGAGCTTGTGCAGGCTCTTGAGGTTGTCGGCGGTTGGTTCACAGTCGGTTACCTTGGTGCAACCGCCCTCGGCAGCCACGTCGTTGAACAAGGCCCAGAACTTCTTCAGGAAGCGGAACGAACCATCGATGCCGGCGGTGTCCCAAGGTTTTGACTGCTCGATAGGGCCCAGGAACATCTCGTAGATGCGGAGAGTGTCGGCACCATACTTCTCGCAGATATCGTCTGGATTGACCACATTGTACTTCGACTTCGACATCTTCTCGACCGCAGCGGTGGTGACGAACTTGCCCTCCTGGTTGCAGACCACTTCGGCATCGGCGAACTCGGGTCGCCACTGACGGAAGGCCTCCACGTCCATGTCGAGATTAGCTACAAAGTTGACATCCACATGGATAGGGTCGGTCGATGCGCCCTCGTAGCAACCGTTGGCATCCAGCAGGTCGGCACTGACGAACTTGTTGGTGCCACTTACGCGAGCAGCGAAACGGCTGCTGCCTTGAATCATACCCTGGTTGATGAGTTTCTTGAATGGCTCTTCGCTCTTCACAACGTTGATGTCCTTGAGGAACTTGTTCCAGAAACGGCTGTAAATCAAGTGGCCTGTGGCGTGTTCGCTGCCGCCCAGGTAGAGATCGACGTTGTCCCAATACTCGTTGGCCTCTTTCGAAACCAATGCCTGGTCGTTGTGTGGGTCGGTGTAACGGGTATAGTAGGCCGACGAACCGGCGAAGCCTGGCATGGTGCAGAGTTCCAAGGGGAAGATGGTCTTCTGGTCGATGAGCGCCTTGTCCACTACCTGACGGTTCTTCTCGTCCCACGCCCACTTGGTGGCATGGCCCAAGGGTGGTTCGCCTGTCGAGGTTGGCTTGAAGTCGCTGACTTCGGGCAACTGGAGTGGCAGACACTCCTCGGGGATGGTGTATGGCATACCCTCCTTATAATAAATAGGGAAGGGCTCACCCCAGTAGCGCTGGCGGCTGAAGATGGCGTCGCGCAGACGGTAGTTCACCTTAACGCGGCCCAGGTGCTTCTCGGTCACATACTTCTTCATGGCAGCGATGCTGTCCTTGACGCACAGGCCGTTGAGGTTGATTTCGCTGTTGGCCGAGTTCATCATCACGCCCTCCTTGGCATCGAACGAACCCTCGTTCAGGTCGTAGTCGCCCTCGATGAGCGGGATGATAGGCAAGTTGAAATGCTTGGCGAAAGCCCAGTCACGACTGTCGTGAGCAGGCACCGCCATGATGGCGCCGGTGCCGTAGCCTGCCAGTACATATTCGGCCACCCAGATCGGGATATTCTCGCCCGTGATAGGGTTGATGGCATAGGCTCCAGTGAAGACTCCCGTCACCTCGTGAGCGGCCTGACGGTCGCGTTCGGTCTTGCGCTTGCAGGCCTCCAGATAGGCTTCGACGTCGGCTTTCTTGTCCGATGTCACGACTTGCTGCACATATTTGCTCTCGGGAGCCAATACCATGAAGGTGACACCGAACATGGTATCTGCACGGGTGGTGAAGATGGTAAACTCCAGACCGTCCTTGGTGGCAGGATTGTCGTTGGGCACTACCTTGAACTGTGCCTCGGTACCCTCACTGCGGCCAATCCAGTTACGCTGCGTCTCCTTGATAGAGTCGCTCCAATCGATGGTCTCGAGGCCATCCAACAGACGCTGGGCATAGGCCGAAACACGCAGACACCACTGACGCATCACACGTTGCTCGACAGGGAAACCGCCACGTTCCGATACGCCGTTCACTACCTCGTCGTTGGCCAAGACGGTACCCAACTCCGGACACCAGTTGACCATCGTCTCGCCCAGGTAGGCGATGCGGTAGTTCATCAAGACCTGCTGTTTCTTCTGCTCGTCCCACGAGTTCCACTCGTCGGCCGTGAAGCGCAACTCCTTGCTCTGGGCAACGTCGAGACCTGGATTGCCCTCTGTCTCGAAGTGCTTGATCAACACGCTGATAGGCAGGGCCTTCTGCTCCTTGTTGCAGTAGAACGAGTTGAACATCTGGCTGAACGCCCATTGTGTCCATTTGTAGTAACCGGGTTCGCAGGTACGTACCTCGCGGTTCCAGTCGAAACAGAAACCGATGCGGTCCAACTGTTCGCGGTAGCGGGCAATGTTCTTCTCGGTGGTTACGGCAGGATGCTGACCCGTCTGGATGGCATACTGCTCGGCAGGCAGACCGTAAGCGTCATAGCCCATAGGGTGCAACACATTGAAACCGCACAGACGCTTGTAACGGCTGTAGATGTCGCTGGCGATATAGCCTAAAGGGTGACCGACGTGGAGACCTGCTCCAGAGGGGTAAGGGAACATGTCGAGCACATAACACTTGGGACGGCTGGGGTCAATCTCGACCTTGTAGGTCTTCTCGTCTCTCCAACGCTGTTGCCAAGTCTGCTCAATGGACTTGAAGTTGTATTCCATAACTATATAAAGATTTTGATATTCAATAAACAGACCCTCTCGGTCCCCCTGCTTAGGGGGAAGATTAGTTACCACAAGAGAGCCTCAGTAGAAATTGGGCCTCCCCCTAAGCAGGGGGAAGGAGGGGGTCATTTACATTTAGCGCGCAAATATAATCATTTTATTGATACTATGGCACTTTAAGGGTCGAAAAATTGCACTTCATGCTCGCTCTTGCCCCGATTTGCCTACTTGAGTGATGATAAAAGCAGTCCGAGTTTTCGGATTATTCGGATTGTTTGTTTCTTCGTTTTCCATAGTTTTTGGTTTTCGTTCTTTGTTATCGTTTTCGTTATTGTTTTCGTTATTGTTTTCGTTTTCCCAATATCACCCACAATATCACGGGGATGCCGAATAGTGGGGTGACAGCATTGATCGGTAGAATCTGACCATCGGAGGGAGCCACACAGAGGCACAGACAGAGCAGGGCGCAGAGGGCACCGAGCAACATCGTGGCGGGGAGCAGCGTACGGTGATTATCGGTGCGGAACACCATCCGCGCCACATGAGGGATGCTCAATCCGATGAAGGCGATAGGACCGCACCAGGCGGTGGTGATGGCGCAGATCACGCCCGTGACGATGAGCACCAACCAACGTACCTGCGTAGTCGAAATGCCGAGGTTGCGAGCATAGAGTTCACCCAACATCCAACCGTTCAGGGGCCGAATCAACCACAAGGCAGCCACCAGCGGTAACAACGTCGATGCCGCAAAGAGCGGGAGGTTGGTCAATCCCACTTGGTGGAACGAACCCATGCCCCACAACAGCAGCGCCTGCACGCCATCGGCCGAGGCGTTGTAATGTATCAAGGTGAGTATGGCACTGGTCAGATAACTGAGCAAAATACCCACGATGAGCAACGTCACCGACTGACGCACCAATCGACCGACGCCCAGCAACAACAGGAGCGTGAGCATGGCACCTGCCAAGGCGGCTCCGATGGTGTTGAAAGCGGCACTGGTGCCCGTTCCTACAATGACCAATGCCACGCCGAGGTTGGCGCCGTTGGTGATGCCCAAGATGGAGGGGCCTGCCAAGGGGTTGCGGAAGTAACTCTGTAACAACAATCCCGCTACGCCCAACGAGGCACCTGTCAACGCCGCCGTCAGCATGGCCGGCACACGCATTTGCCACACGATATATTGCCAATGCGCCGGCACCCCGTCCTGTCCGCACAGGATGGAAAAGACCTCCTGAATGGGGATAGACACCGCACCCAGGATGAGACTGCACAACGCCACAAGGACGGTCAATAGTCCGAGAATAATATATTTCAGTTGGTTAGACACGTTATGATAGGTGTTAATGAAGTTCCTTGGGAGTTACGAGGAGTTGATGGAAGTTATCGGTTCGCTTGGCGAATTGACCAATTCCTGTTTCCTTCCCTTTTAGCCGACGCTAAGGTCGCCGTACCGCACTGTCGTACAGGTCTCCGTATCGCTTCGGTTATCTCACTTTCAAAGTGCGCTCTTTGAAAAGAAGGAAAAAGAACCAAAAAAGAACGCAAAAAGAACGCAAAAAGAACGCAACTCCGAGACGACGACGGCAGGACGGCGAATGAAAAATTAAAAAAGAAAAGTGGAAATTTATTGAGGAATGGTCGGGGAGAGTCGCTTGAAGAACCTCAACTTCTCGTCCTCACCCTGGTGCATGTGGCGCATCTCGGCCAACATCCAGTCGGGGTGGAAGGGGGTCACTTCGTAGTAGTCCGAGCGGGCGGTGTTGCATCCATAGACGCGGCCCTTGCGGCAGGGCCCGAGGTCGGCGTACATCTGGTTGAGCGACAGGACGTCGGCCAACTGCCAGTCGCCCTGTGGCGCGTAGTATTTGATGAGCCAGACATCGGCATCGGCACCCCGTTCATAGACTGCCTCTTGCGAGAGTCCGAGCGACCCGCTGTGGGTGTCCTCCTGCCAGAGGTAGTGGAAGCCTGCATCCTGATAGAGCCAACTCATCGTGCTGCGTCCGCCGGGGACATACCACGTGGCGCCATAGGGCAGTTCGCAGAGCAGAGAGAGATGTTCGCCCGCGATGGTGTCCTGCGCCATCGACTGATAGTTGTGTTCGATGACGTGGAACAGCGAGTCGGCCTCCGTGCCCTTGTCCACCAGTCGGCCGAAGAACCGCATCCATTCGGCACGCCCCAGCGGCGCATTCTCCAGATAGTCAGCGCAGTAGATGATGGGAACGTGGGGCAGGGAGGCCGCGATGACCGACTGCGAACCGGTCTCGTAGGGGGTGACCCAGATGGCATCACTGCCCGAGCAGAGGACAATCTCGGCATTGGGCGACATGCTGCTGCCGGCGTCGGCGATACGCCCCCGACGGAGGTCGGCGCAGACGGTCGAGTCGAGCACATATTCGGTGTCGCACATCGCGCCGATGCAATCGACGGCCTGGAGTTGGTCGTAAAGATAAGCGTAGCAAGCCGAGGTCAAGGTCTGCCGACGGAGCGGGGTGTAGAGCGTCTGCACACCACCATATTGTGCTTCGAGACGGTCCAGATCCTCCTCCGAGAGACGTGCCGAATCGGCCTCAGGTACAAGCAGATACTGCATCACGACACGGTCCGTCTGCCAGGGGTTCTGGATGCGGCACAAGGTCATGCCGTGGTCCAACTCTTGCATTTGCAGCAACGACGAATAGTGCGTCGCCGCCGGTGTGATGCTGAGCGGTTCACTGGGTTGACGGGTGTGGCAGGCGCTGAGGACGAGGAGCCCGGCCAAGAGGGAGAGCGCTAACGGTCTGTTACTCATGGAAATTATACTTTGTCCAAATAGCTGTGCTCGGTGTCGTAGAGCATCTTGCCGTGCTCGGTGGAGACCTGGAGCGGCGTCATGTAGTCGGGACCGAAGAAGGTCTCGAGGAACTTGTGCGACTCCTGGAGGATGGGCATCTGGATATATTCGAAATCGACCCAGACGGGTTCGCCGAAGTAGGCGACCGGAATGAGGGGGTAGTTGTGCTTGAAACTGATCTCGCAGACGTAACCTAACTTATTGTAGGGAACGCTGCGGAGCACCTGTTCGTAGTCGGCATAGCGTGCCTTGTCGCTCAAAGCGTGCGTATGGTTGCGCAGGAAGCGGTAGATGGGCTCAGGAAGCGAATTGATGAACTTCGAGACGAGGCGGAACTTCTGACGCGCCACACCCTCCTTCTTGTAGTATTTGTTGAAGGCGCGGGGCGACATCGGGATGTTGTCGGCGGGGAAAATATCGACAAAGATGCCCTGGTTGAAACGGTGGATGCAACGGGGCTCGCGGCTGGACCAACAGGCAGTGGCAGAGTTGCGGAGCTGGGCATGGCGGTGCGTGTAGTGGGGGTCGGTGGCGACGCTCTGGAGAAAGTAGGGGTGGTCGAACTCGTCGGCATGGGCGAGCAGTTGGTCATAGTCGGCACGGAGCATGATCATGTCGATGTCGTCGTCCCAGGGGATGAACCCTTTGTGACGCACGGCGCCGAGGAGGGTGCCGCCGTCGGCATAGATGCGGAGGTTGTATTTCCGGCACACACGGAGCAGTTCCTGGAGCAAGTCCAACTCGACGGCCCAGACTCGTTTCATCTCGGCCG
>JAEEGH010017559.1_pt1 | contig 15234 bp, 18 predicted proteins | sample 9134181 | NCBI WGS metagenome assembly JAEEGH01 (sample SAMN16246544, study PRJNA631951) | gut metagenome | biome: gut microbiome; feature: rumen; material: DP-attached | host: Bos | place: Iran: Karaj | collected 2018-10 | reverse complement strand
CGTCATATTTTGTGTTGACAAGCCATTCTATGTTGATACCCTTTCGCCATAGTGGGCGCATATCACCATTGAACAGTTTCCACAGATCAACTGCATACCATGTCAGTAAGAATCCCAACAGGAAGTTTTTTATGAAATTAAAAACAAACTTCATAGGAGGTTATTTCTGTTACAGGCGTAATCGTTCCCTTTATGTCAAGGGAAAATGCCGCCCTACAATCGAGACACGCAAAGTAGTCGGTGATGATTGGCTCGTCAAACTGCATGGAATGCCCAACTATCTGGTATGTGTTAGGCAATGGATTGCTTATTGCGAGTTCTTCTGAGTCAGCCCAGACAATACTTCCGCTGGGATAATCTCCCCATCGTGATTCTCCAACTTGGGCAAGGGTACTCAGTCCCTCATCAGAATCTATTAGGCGATTCAGATGTTTTTCATCAGGCATTTGTATGATATCGCGGTTACGTTTGAACCACGTCTGGGTGACACCTGCATGGGAAAAGAGGTATCGCTTATTGTTGATCATCTCCTCGTGAGAAAGTTTGAAGAAATGACTCCAACCCCTAAACAGTTGCTGAAGCTCCTCTTCAAACTCTTCATCATATCTGTCATTCTCTGCTAAGTTCTTATAATAGTCAAACATATAGCACAAATCATGGTTCCCAAGCAGAAGGATAACTCTATCAGGATTCATAATCTTTAGGGATAAGATGTCCTTGAAATTGGAGAGTGCCGTGAGATTATCGATGCCCTCTGCCTCGTAGGGATCAACATAGTCACCAAGGAAGATGACCTTACTGTACCTACTAGAATCCAAGGCCGTTTTCCAAAAGGAACGGCCATGGACGTCAGGTATGATGAGTATGTCCTGTTTCATTTTCTAACCCAAGTGCTTTAAGAGGAGTCTTGACTTGCTGCTCTTTCTCATCTTCTCAAGGCTACGCTCACGAATCTGTCGTACTCGTTCACGAGTCAGGCCCATGTCATAGCCAATATCGTCAAGCCCTCTTTCAGGGCATCCGATGCCAAAACTTTGGATGACGATGTTCCTCTCACGCTCATTAAGTACTGAGCAAAGGACTTGCATGAGTTCTGAGCACATGGATTCGTACTCGACCTTGCGGTCAGAGGCATAACGAGCACCAGAGCTGAGCATGTCTGCCATAGTCGTTCCTTCATCCTCTGTCAGAGGGGCATCCATGCTTGTGATATGGGTGTCTGCTTGTAAGGCTTTCTCAATCTTGTCGATTTCTAATGAAATCAACTCACTCAGTTCCTCAGCAGACGGATAACGCTGATATTTCTGCATGAACTCATTCGTGGCATTCTTGATTTTATTGCTAATACCTATCTGGCTTTGAGGCTTGCGAATCATGCTGCTATATTCACCAAGAGCGGATATGATGCTCTGTCGTATCCACCAAATGGCGTAGGAGATGAACTTGAATCCACGGGTTTCGTCGAATCGTTCTGCAGCAGTGATGAGCCCAAGATTCCCCTCGTTGATAAGGTCGCTCAATGGCACTCCTTGGTTCTGGTATTGCTTGGCAACAGATACAACAAAACGGAGGTTGGACGTAATGAGTTTGTCTTTGGCTAGCTGTCCTTTCTTGCCACCTTTGTGGATGGCCTGGGCCAGCTCCACCTCTTGATCAGGTGTAATCATTGGCATGCGACTAATCTCAACAAGGTACTTGTCGAGTGCTTCTTCTGAACGTCTGGTGATGTTTTTTGTAATCTTGAACTGTCTCATTATTATATTTGTTTTTTGTTTTCGTTTGCAAAGGTAAGGATTATAAATGACACCTTCGTTGGATATATACGTATAACAGTTATACTATGCTTGCAGTTTGCTTCTTAAGTCTCGTATCCTTGATTCAAAGCCCTTGCAATGGACAGAATCAGGGAGTCTGAGATAATAATAGTCATAGTGATGCATAAATTCATGAAGAAGGGTATTTATGAACGTTCTAATGTCACAAGGAACTTTGTAGTGTCTGTTGTTCCAAAGGGTAATTTCCTTCTTTCCTCCTTCATAGAGTCCCATGTTGGTAAATCCAAATATGGGATCATATGATGTGTTTAAAATATACATTGTACATCTTGGAATCCCATATTTGTCACAAAGGTAATCCAAGAGATTCTGAGAGGCCTTTTTCCTCGGCTCCACTTTGCTTCCACTATGTAGAAGTGACTGGTACTCTTCATGTGAGAAGTCTGAGTAATCGACTGTCAGATACTTGTTGCTTTTCTTAATGTTTCTAATGCTTGCCATATCGTTTTTTTTATCTGAGGCAAAGGTAATAATTACATTTTATACATGCCGTTAAGTTATATGTATAACTAACATGAGGAGATAAAAGATTTGGGTATTTCTTGTATCTTATGTGTCTTATGTGTTAAATCATTGTTATAAGTGACTCTTTATTTGGTGGCTATGATTCTTTTTCGTATCTTTGCATACATTATTAATATATATAGGCTTATGACAATCATAGAATGTACAGAAGAGAAATATGCATTGAATCTGAATCCTTATCAGGTTTTTGTCTTTATAAACGAAAAGACGAAACCGTATTTGGAACTGTTCAAGGAATTACAGGAAAGGAGTAAGTCCTATGAGATCGTACTACTTCCTTTTGATTCTTCAGAAGCACAGGAGTTTGTAGATGACTCTGTAGATCCACAGCTCTACAATGTTATATCACATTCTGACATTGTCGCAAGGGTGATGCCCAAGCAATTTGGAGATTATCGTTATATGACAGAGACGCTCCTAAAGCGCAAGACCCCTGATTTCGACTACGTGAATTACAAGTGGGATCAGTTTATGGCCAGTCTCAGGTCAAAGAGGAGTCAGAGTTATGTCAATACAATTAGAAGATTCTTCCAGTATGGCAATCAGGAATTCAGTGACTTTATCATGGATATTTTCAATGGTAATCTGAAGGAACTGATGGATATGTCAAACCACTATACTCATATGGTCTGTACAAATGACTATTCTGTCGCTCAGAATTTCACGAGGGAATTCTTGAAAAAGCTGAGTGACACACAACGTGAGCAACTGGATACTATTATCAAGGATGCCCTTGACTATAATAGCCTGAAAGAGTCCAAGGCGGTATTTAGTGACTACATCTATTCTGTATTTGAATCAGAGGATGAAATGCCAAAGGTATCCTTCGCGAAGAGGGAGAAAACGATTAAGGAACCAGATTTCAATATCGTAATTACACCATCGAAGAAGAAAAAACTGGCAGACGCAGAGGGCGATTACGAAATACAGATTGTCAAAGACAATGGAGAAACTATGCCATTGGAGTTTGGTTATAGAGGAGATAAGATGTTCTACTTACTCACACTTCTCTGTCAAAAGACTGTTGGCGGTCTTCCCACGAAATTCTTCACCTTTGACTCTTCAAAACTAGCTATTAAGCAAGCCTATGATGAGGTATTCAGAACCGGTGGAGATATATGGGTGGATACTATGGCAAAGGATTCACACAAGATATCTATGTGTAGGTCTCATGCAAAAGAAGCCATTGATAATAATACTTCATTGGATATCAATACTGCTTATTGGTGTAATTTGGATACAACCGCATTGTTTATTGGCCCCAAAAAGAAAAAACTCAAAGTACGTCGTGTGAGACTTCCAGAAGAAAGAATCATCATCAATGACAGTAACTTGTTAACACAGTGTCTTGAAGGTCTTCCTTCATTGGAACAGGTGGTTGGCTACATTACCCCCAACTCAGCAAAGGTTATGGAGATCAATCTTCAGATACCCAAGGGAAGGTTTGGGTATGGCCGCCAAGACGACCTAGACGAGTAGAATCAGTTATACCTATAATTCCAAGGCCTTAGTGGAATTATAGTCGTACCTTTGCACCCAGAAATCCGAGGACTCGCCGAGGATAGTAACTTATAATATCTTATAGACATGGGTGTAAAGACTACGACAGACATCGAGTACAAGCCGAAGGCAACAGTGAAGAACCTCCAGTTCGTTGAGAAACTGGATAAGCTGATTGATATCGCCGAGAAAGCAGAAGAATCCGAGGAAGAAAGCCCTTCTCTGCGACGTTCATCAAGTGACCTGCTTACTTTGCGCGTAGGATACATAGAACGCTACGACTGGTATGACACCATCTTCGAGGAAGGTGGCAAATACGGCACGAAGGACGTGACAGGTAAGGTCATACTACCAGCACAGTATGATGGCATAGGTGAACTCTGTCATCAGATATACTTAGGGAAGTTGCCACGAGTGGCTGTCCTAAACGGGAAACGCGGTCTGGTGAAATCAGACGGCAGTGGTGTGGCTCTTACTCCATTCGAGTATGATGCCATCTCATATATGATTATCCTCCCTTACTACACAGTGAAGAAGGGGGATAAATATGGAATCGTTGGCAAAGACGGCCGTGTTATTGTGCCTTGCAACCTTGATGAGGTCTGCCTCCCCTCAGGAAACTGTGTTGTATTCAAGGCTGGTGGCAAGTACGGAATCCTCGACTCATCATGTGACGACCTCTATGTTGAGCCTCAATTTGACAATGTTGAGTTCATTGACATGGAACAGCCATACACCGTAACAAAGGACGGTGTAGAAGGTGTTGTCAATGAAAAAGGTGAGTTCATGACTGATATGGAGGCACTCGACTATGAGGGCTATCTGGTTGGAGAGTATAACCCGGACTTTTGAAAATGAACAGACATGATAAGAGGTAAGAAAATAAGGAAACCGCTGCGTAGACTGAAGATCCAGGAGGAAGAGTCAGCTCTAACTCCTGACTTCGTCGATGACGGTGAGGAACTGACCTTGTTGTCAGCCATCAACAGTATTGTGACACTCGCTGAAGATTCAGAGTTGAGCACTGCTTTCTTTGAGAAGGCAGACCGTTTCATCTCGTATATCTCCGAGCGTCAGGATATCACAAATATGCAGGCTGTGATGCTGGCACTCTTCATCGAGTCGAGTGCTGCTGGCAATAAATCTGATTTCTCTGATGTCGCCCGCTATCTTAACTGCAACAACGTTCAGGTGTTGCAGTATAAGGGCGAGGTGGATGGTCTTGTTCAGAAGGGGATGCTCCGTAAGATCAAAAACAATATGAACGGCAGCTATGACTATGCTGTATCTCAAGGTATTATTGAGAATTATTCAAAGGATGAACCCTATCAGCGTAAGTCATACAAAGGTTCAACAGGCATTGAGTTTTTCCAGCATTTCTATGATATAACCCATCTTCGCTACGAAGATGAACTCTCAACAGAGTTGATGCTTGAAGAGATTGGAAGGTTGCTTGACGAGAACCCTCAGCTTCAGTATGTCAAGGCTTTGCGTAGTTTTGATATGTCAACAGCGAGTGAGGCCGTCATCACTCATATGTGCCGTCATTTAGTGCTGTCTGGAACCACGAGCATCCCTATGAGTCATTTAGTGTTTTTGTTTGATGCCCAGCATCAAAAATATGATTTTGACCGTGCTATGTCAGAGGGAAGTCACTATCTGGTCAGAGAAGGCTGGGTGGAGAATGCTTTCTCAGAGGGGTTCAAGGATAAGGATGAGTATCAGTTGACTGCCAAGGCACGAGAGACGCTACTACAGGAATTCGAGATCAAACAGACCGAGAGCAAAGGGTGTGATGTGATGCATTGTGACTCTATCACAGCCAAGAAGCTGTTCTTTGCCCAGGAGGTGAAGCAGCAGTTGGATGATCTGTCAGAACTCCTCGATGAGAACCATTATATGAGTATATGCAACCGTCTGAAAGAAAAAGGGCGTCGTCAGGGTTTCGCCTGCCTGTTCTATGGCGCACCAGGAACAGGAAAGACGGAAAGTGTGCTTCAGTTGGCTAAGAAGACAGGTCGTGATATCATGCAGGTCAATATCTCACAGGTCAAAAGTATGTGGGTAGGTGAGAGTGAGAAGAACATTAAGGCCATCTTTGACCGCTACCGTGCTGTGGCCAAGAACTCCAAACGGGTTCCAATCCTGCTTTTCAATGAAGCGGATGCGGTTATTGGCAAGCGCAAGGAGGGAGCTGAGCGCTCTGTGGATAAAATGGAGAACTCAATCCAAAATATTATTCTTCAAGAGATGGAATCCTTGGATGGTATCATGATTGCGACCACGAACCTGGTACAGAATATGGATGACGCTTTTGAGCGTCGCTTCCTCTACAAGGTGAAGTTTAATAAGCCAGAGTTGGCACAGCGTACAATGATCTGGCAGTCTATGATACCAGAACTCTCTGAGCAGACCGCAGAACGTCTGGCTTCTGCCTATGACTTCAGTGGCGGTCAGATTGAGAATATCACTCGTAAGTGTGATATTGAGTGTATTCTCTACGGTGATGATTTTGTGACAGATGAAAAGATTGAGCAGTATTGCCGAGAGGAAACAATTGTAAAAAAAGGTGGAACACGTATTGGTTTCATTTAAATAGGATAGGTGACAGATGATCTCGTTCAGGAATGTAACAGCAGATGACAAGCTACTCAACTCGAAAATTGATGAGCTGAATAAGAAGGTGTTTCCCAAAACGGAAAGCACTGAGAACCTTCATTTTCTGGCTGGACTCCATAAGGGTGCTCCTGTGGACTTCATTGCTGTGGAGGATGACGGCAGATTCGTCGGCTACACATATATGATTAACTTTTTCCAAGGATCTTTTATCTATTATCTTGCAATTGAGCCGGATTGTAAGGGAAAGGGTTACGGTTCTGCATTGCTGAGTCATCTCAGGATGATTCAAGGCAAACGACCTATTGCCTTGACTGCTTTTGCCCTTCATCCAGATAGTGGGGACTATGATGAATGTGTCTGGAGAAAGTGGTTCTATGTTAGGAATGGCTATGTTGACCAGAAAATACCTTATCCAAGTAATGAGTGTCATCGTTATGACGTTTATTTGAATGGCTTCGGTATTAGTTATATTGAGTTGATGGCCATGCTTGACAAGGTAAATATGTTATTTAATAGTCTTGTATGTTATGGAAGGATTAATCTACCGAAACCTATATGATGAAGATGGAGCTATCGTTTCCAACGACGGAAAGATATTATATAAAGTTCCTGATATTCCTCATTACCGTATTAAGGAGGGTGTTGAGGAGATAGATAAACATGCTTTCAAAAATTGTCCTCATCTGAAAGAGGTCGATATTCCATATACGGTACAATGGTATATGGATGAGCCTATGAGCAATGACGCTATGATGTATGCTCCAAAAGGTTTGAAGGTGAATTATTGGAATTGGCCATATCCTGAGAACTGTATAAGAAGTGACGAACTGGAGGCTGAAATAGCGGAAGGTTGGGTTGATGAGTTTGGGGCAGTCTACAGCAAAGACAGGAAACGTCTGCTGGTATGCGCTGATGTAAAGAACTACAAAATATTGGAGGGTACGGAGAAGGTTGAAAGACTTGCCTTTATTGGTTGCAACAAACTTCAATGTCTATATTTCCCATATACTCTACCAGAGGAGAACTTTGATGCTATTCTAGGAGGTACGGACACCGTTGGCGCCATCTGTTTTTGGGACAGACCGTATGTTCCAGAAGAGTTAGATCCAAATGAATCATGGGTAGATGATGAGGTCTTCATTGATGAACATGATGTTGTTTATACAAAAGACAGGAAAAGGTTACTTTATGCCCGTATAGGTTTAAAGGAAGCCTATTATGAAGTTCCTGATGGTACTTTGACCATTTGCGACCAGGCATTCCTGTTCCATCTGGGTTACTTGGTGTTGTCCCTACCTGCATCAATAAAGGTAATTGGTGATGATATATTTGGAAAAGATGGTGGTAAGATAATTATTCGAGATGAATTGTGACTGTGGAAAGTTGTTTGCCTTTCAATCTTTTTGATAATTCGGTTTTTATTTGTAAATTTGCAGTCTCAAACTAAAGAACAAGCAATGATGGTTAAGCAAAACATAGTTGTCTTTACAGGTGCTGGCATCAGTGCAGAGAGTGGTATCCCCACATTCCGTGACAGTAATGGTATGTGGAATAAGTATGATGCAAAGAAATTGGCTAGTGTCGCAGGATTTGAGGAGAATCCGCAGGCTGTGCTGGATTTCTATAATGCAAGGCGAAAGAATCTGTTGGAAGTCCAACCGAATCACGCTCATCTGGCCTTGGCAGAGTTGGAGAAATACCATGATGTGACCATCATCACTCAGAACGTTGACAACCTGCATGAACGTGCTGGCAGTTCAAGAGTCATTCATTTACATGGGGAGTTGTCCAAAGTCACATCTTCAAGGAACAGGTTGGATCCTGAGTGTATTAAGGAGTATCCTTTAGACGTGCCAATCAAACTTGGTGATAAGGCTGCCGACGGATCTCAGCTCCGTCCGTATATCGTATGGTTCGGCGAATACCTAAATACAATGTCGGAAGCCATTCGTCTAGTGGAGTATGCTGATATATTCGTGGTTATAGGAACGTCCCTGGTCGTCTATCCAGCAGCAGGGTTAGTGAACTATGCTCACCCTGAAGTCCCGAAGTTCCTGATTGATCCATCTGACATGGAAGGCAAACTACCGGCGAGATTTAAGCACATACAGGCAAAAGCGGTTGAAGGTGTGGATATCCTTTTAAAGGAACTGGAGGTGTTATGTCAAGACTGATTTCTAGACAGGAAGCGGCGAGACTGCTTGATGTGTCAACCCAGACAGTGACGAACTGGATCGAAAAAGGCTATATCAAAGGTCACGTGATCGACAAGCATATTATGGTCGATAGAGAGACTATTGAGCAATACTTTGATGGTCTTAAGGAGCTTGAACATTTGGAAAAAACCGTAGAAGAGAAAACAGAATACCTACGGAAAGAGGACTTTAAACTGGGATTTGAGATACAGGATATCCTTGAAGCCCGTGAGAGGATGGAGGATGGCCCTCATGGCGTTTACCGAACGATAGCCAAATATGCCACCATGTCTGCTTATGGCTTGTTCACTGAGCAGCAACAGACCATATTCTATAGGATGATGGATATGGGAAATGCTGAACATATTGGTAAGGAATTAGGTCTTAGCCGTAGCAGGGTGGTAGAAATATACTGCAATTGTCTGAGGAAAATATCGGATGTAATAGACTTAGCACAGACACAGGAAAAATGGGATAATCTGCAAGCGGAAAATCGTCGCTTAAATGTGCTTACGGCTTCTCTGAGACAGCAATTGGCTGATTGTAAGGCCAAAATGGATTCTGAACCGGAGTCTATTCCCATGCCAGAAAATGAACAGATGATAGAATTGCTAAGCACTCCTTTGGAAGATTTAAAATTGACTGTGAGAGCAGTCAATGTATTAAAAGGCTTTGACTGTCTAACCCTGGGGGATGTTGCCTGTCTAAAGAAAGAGCAACTTATGAATGCTAGGTTTTGTGGTCTTAAAACAATAGAAGGTATTGAGAATGAACTGGCTGCTCATGGTCTGACGCTTGGCTCTGACCTTCAGCTTTTATTGCATGTTCCTGTCAAATAAATCTTCTTTGAAGATACCATATAGAGTCGTGAGACTCCTATTTTTTTTATTCGCGTGGACGTTGGCTTGTTTATTCTTGGACGTTGTCTTTGAACTGCCAGGTTTTCGGATGCCGAATAAATAGCAAACGCTAAATTTAACCCCAAAAGTCAGGGAGTAGAACACCGTGAGGTCTTCTGCTCCTTTTCTTGTGCCCATTTTTTTCTTGTTATCCATCTTTTTCCTGCTATGTCGCCTTTCATACATCGGCATAGCCTTTCGGGGTCTTAACGATTTTCTCTGTGCAAAGGTAGCAAGTCCTGATGACATTTCAAGTACCACGATGCTATTTCAGAAGAAAGTTCTGACGGCCTTGCCGCGAATTTTCTACTGAAATTCCTTGCAGTTGTCATCCTCATTGGACTTGCTTTCCACCGCACATAGAAAGTCTATACCCGATAGGTCGTGCCGATGAAGATAAAAAAAACTCCTCCGCAGGAGATGGACTTAAATAAAAGAAAGTCTTCCCCTCCAGGAAATCCGATAAAATTACATTCACAAACAAATTCATAACAATATGAGACTAATGAACGCAGAGTTGGCGGAATCTCTCGAAAAATATCCGCTTTACAGTCAGGACGGCAAAAAGGCTGATGCCGTCGTAGTGGCAAAGTATTTCTTCCCTGCAACTGCATTGACATGGTATGTCACAGAGGGCAGAAAGGAAGATGATGACTACCTGTTCTTTGGCTTGGTAGTCGGTACAGACATGAGCGCGGAAATGGGCTATTTCTCTCTTTCGCAATTACAGGAGTTGAATTTCTGTGGTCTGAGAGTGGAACGTGACATGTATTTCCAGCCAAGAAAGCTGAGCGAGATATGCCATAAGCCAGTCAAAAACTATATCGACCACTATTTCAAGAATTAAAGTAAGTATAACCCCAAAACTATTGAAATATGAATATTTTCACAGACAACCCAGATTTTTACCCTACCCCTAAAGAGGTCATTGCACAGATGCTTTTAGGTGAGAACATTGTAGGAAAGACCGTATTGGAACCATCAGCAGGTAAAGGTGACATTGTAGATTATCTCAAAGAGAATGGAGCAGCGCGTGTCATCGCTTGCGAGAAAGACCCGAACATCCGCAAACTCCTTGATGGTAAGTGTGAGATTATCGCCAATGACTTTCTGACCGTAACATCAGAACAGGTCAGCCATGTGGACTACATTATAATGAATCCCCCTTTCAGCGAGGGTGCCAGGCATATTCTCCATGCTTTTGAGATAGCCCCTGCAGGCTGTACCATCGTAGCCCTTTGCAACCATGATAACCTCGAAAGGGGCTGGAGCTACGAGAAGAACAAACAGCTCATTGAGACCGTTGAACTCTATGGAAGAGAAGAATATCTGGGCGATGTGTTCAAGAATGCAGAACGTCAAACCCGTGTACATGTAGCACTTATCAAGCTATATAAGGAGGGAGAAGGTGAGAATGAATTTGCAGGTTACTACTTTTCACCTATTGACGAAGATGTTGCCAACATGAACCAAAGGGAAGGGATCATGCAATATAATATCGTTCGTGACCTTGTTAACCGCTATGTGTCAGCCGTCAAGCTCTTTGACGAGACGCTGGCAGCCGCTAACAGAATCAATGAGGTTGCAAAATACCCAGAGGACAATGACTACGACTATATCCCCATCAAGTTTGGAACTATCAAAGGTGGCTATAGCGGCAGTGAAGTTCAGGTATCGCATCAACAATACAAGAAGGAATTGCAGAAATACTATTGGCGTATCATCTTCAAAAAGCTCAATATGGAGAAGTATGCCACCAAGCACCTTAGAGAACAGATCAACAAGTTCATCGAGCAGCAGACCAATGTACCCTTCACCATGAACAATATCTATAGAGTCATTGATATGGTCATTCAGACCAATGGCCAGAGGATGCAGACGGCATTAGTGGAAGCCTTCGACCTCATTTGTTCCTTCTCGGCAGAGAACACAACGGCAGGCGAGAAGTGGAAAACCAACGCAAACTACATGGTTAACCGTAAGTTCATAGTTCCCTATATGTGCAAGGGTTATCATGACCGATATGTTTGTCATGGCTATAGTAATTATTGCACTAAGAACGGGAAAGAAGCATATCCTACAGTCCAGTTGGAGGGCTACAATGTAGAGAAACTGGAGGATGTCTGCAAGGCTCTCTGCTATATTACAGGCACAAACTATGACCATGTAGCAGGTCTTTATCGTCATCATGACAGAGAGGAATGGGGCGAGTGGTTCGTCTGGGGTTTCTTCAAGTGCAAGGCATACAAGAAAGGTACTATGCACTTTGAGTTCCTTGATGAAGGTGTCTGGTTCAAGTTCAATTACGAGGTGGCTAAGCTCAAAGGATGGGCACTGCCAAAGAAATCGGATTGTAGGGAGGCTGCATAGAAAGACTGAGGGAAGTCTTCGGGCTTCCCTCATTAATAACCAATATAGACTATTCAGAATATGGCTCACAGAATGAAGAAAGAGACTCTTGACATTCCCGAATGGGCTTTGTATTATCTCGCTTATAACGAGAGTGATGGACTGACAGAGGAGGAGTTTGATATGTTGACGGCCTTCATTGAGTTTAACTTCCCAATGGGCTACACAATGGAGGTGCAGTGGGACAATTACAATGAATTTGATACGCATCCGGCTTTTGGACTACCCACCAAGACCTATCAGGTGGACTTCTACACACATTAAACAGGTAACGGGAGCCTAACCAACTCCCACAATTTTACAAATATATGGAATGGTATATAGTATATGCAAAGTTTGATGGCTGCAAGACTTTTAAAGCTTTCGACGTAAATGAAGGAAGAACCGTTGGAAACTTGATTTATGCCACTCTTCTGGAGAATACAGAAGAGAACCGCAAGAAACTCCAGGATCTTGCTGATTTAAATAAGGAGTATCACCTTCAACTCCAGCTAAGGAGGAAACAAAAGGTTTGCTTCCAGACTGCTTGATATAAAGTATGTGGGGACTGACAATCCCCACTGCTTTTGAGAGTGGCTGTCAGGCCCCTCCCGCTCCAGTACTTTGTAGTGGCCGACACAGGGAGCAAGAGCAGCCTGACAGCGGAGGCTGGATGGACATTCTTGCAGAAAGACCATTGATCCCTGCCTCATTTCTCCTGCTTTCTATGTCTCTGATCCACCCGCCCGCCCATGGCAGGTTCCTGCTTCCTTTTTTCTATTCCTATACCCCTGTCCGAACAGGGCATCTGGCAATGGATAGGCCTATTTCTCCTTTTACCTATTCCTGGATTCTGGTCTTTTCGGGTCTTGACGCTTATCTTCCAAACATTTCTGATGCTTAGTGGCTACAAGTTTCGTGTTGTGGAAGTTCTCTTTTTGTACACCCTTCTGGCGTAACTAATCGACAATTACAGGCATCCCTTTACGCTTGTTCTTGTCTGCTGTGTTCTGCTTTTCCTTTGCCTCATGAGGATTGCACGGCTTGCTTCTGCTTCGTTCTTCTCTTTACGGCTTTGATGCTCTTCGTTGGGCAGATACGGTCACGAGGTGGTTGACAGCGTTATTCCAATAGGTAAAACCAAATCAGTCGTTCTACGTCTTCACATCATTTTTTCGGGCGATGTCATATACAATTTTTCGTTGCAAAGTTAGCGACAGCGGCGCTCGTCAAGGGCACACCCTGTTTTGCTCGAAAAAAATCAAAATAAATTTGGGGAAGGCTTTCCTGTTTCCAAATTTGTTCAGAGCCGCGAGGGTTTATTTTTTGTCGGCATTCCCTTGCCTTATGGCACCTTCTCCTGTCTTGCTGTTATTCGCACCGTAAAATTTGAATATTAACATCTAAAAAAATTAAAGTTATGAAGACAATGAACAACTTTCAGATTTCAGGTTTCGTAGTAAACAACGCTACAATCAACCAGTTCGCAACCGCATCAATCGCCCGCTTCGGCATCTCTGTAAGACGCACCGAGAAGAATGGCGACTCAGAGAAAAAAGTGTCCGCAATCCTCAATATCGAGGCATGGAAGAACAACGAGGACGCTGATGCCTTCAACCTCCTGACCAAGGGAACACGCCTGACTGTCGAGGGCTACTTCAAACCCGAAGAGTGGACGGATAAGGAAAACGTTAACCACAACACTATAAAACTCGTTGCTACCAAGTTCTTCGAGATGAAGGATGAGGAGAAAACCGACGAGACCCCCGCTGAGGATTCAGCACAGGCAGAGTAACATCTGCCTTCTTCTTTTTCTGCCATTTGCCTCTGTCTTCGGACAGGGGCATTTTTCATTTTATCCATTTATGATAATATGCAATTACTTAATTATCATATTAGCATATTATGATATTATCAGGATATATATAAATATTGATATATATTTCTCTAATAATACAGTTTTTAAAACAAAATATTTAAATATTTATATATTTTCTTGTTTGTTTCAGTTATTTTTTGTACCTTTGCACCATGATTGTTGACCATCATGGATGTGTGATGAGAAGTACATCGTCAACGAATACTTATTCTGGGGCCCAACTCCAAGTATAATTGGCCTACCAAAAAGGAGTCTGTTTTTGGCCGTTCTATACGGTGTAGAATAAGTTGAACTTTAATTTGTATTCTTATGGTTAAATCTATGTTGATGCCATTTATGGCCGTATCATCGTGTCACGGGCATGTCTGCCAGTGTACCAGTCGTTACACATATTATATTAATAATAAGGAGGGCTGGCTATGGTAATCGTATTCGGAAACCAGAAGGGTGGTGTTGGCAAAACCACTCTCTGTACATTGTTTGCCAACTATCTTGCCTCTATCGGCAAGAGAACTCTTGTGATTGACTGTGACAACCAGCAGACGATTTCAGAGAAGCGTAAGGCCGATGAGAGAAAATATACGGATGCAAAGTTTCCGTATAACGTGCAGCCCTTTAATATTGCCAATGAGGAGAACGTCCAGAACCTGATGCGGAACTTGAAGGAAATGGACGGCGTGGTGCTGATCGATGCACCGGGCAACCTTGCGCAGCAGGGCTTGATTCCCATCTTCTCACAGGCTGACTATGTGGTTTGCCCGTTCCAGTATGAATCAACATCCGTGAACTCTACAGCAACCTTCATCCTGTTCCTTGCAAAGCTGAAGGAGAAATTCCCTGGAATGCATACCGAGACATTCTTTGTCGTAAATCGCCATGATAAGCGTTATGGCAAGAAACAGGAGCTGGCTCTTTGGGCCAAGACGGATGAACGTCTCTCTCAATACGGCATCGTGACCCCAAAGATCGAGGTGAAGGCCGACATGCAGCGTTACAACACTATCGAGGTGATGAACAACCAGCGTGACATCGTATATCCCACTTTCAAGTTTATCTGTGACCATATCTTCAAGGACAATGAATAAGAAACTGAATACGGAAACAACGGCAGATGACCTGCTGATGCTGCCTGACATCGACGGCATCGTCAAGGACATCAAGGGTCAGAAGACTGTCTCTGGCCAGTCGAAGGCCGATGAAAAGGTGCAGCAGGCTGAGGAAACACCTGCTGATAATGACAATGCCTCTTCTTCTGAAGGGGGAAGCAGTTGGGAGGTGTTCCTCAAATGCAGCCAGAGCTATAACTACAGGGTTCGAAATGATGACCGTCGGGTCTATCCGATAGACAATGACATCATCAATACGCTCAAACAGTGTGACATCAACAGAATGTC
>JAEEGH010017558.1_pt1 | contig 15235 bp, 16 predicted proteins | sample 9134181 | NCBI WGS metagenome assembly JAEEGH01 (sample SAMN16246544, study PRJNA631951) | gut metagenome | biome: gut microbiome; feature: rumen; material: DP-attached | host: Bos | place: Iran: Karaj | collected 2018-10 | reverse complement strand
CCCAGGCCACTTTTACCAGCATTGCGCCCACAACTATGGAGGCCAGCGGGTCAAGCACCGTCCAGCGGTCTCCAAGCAGTATGGCGCCGCCAATGCCGATGGCTGCTCCTATAGAGCTGAGCGCATCGGATCGGTGATGCCAGGCATTGGCCACCAGTGCCGGTGAATCCAGCTTCTTCCCCTCGATGCGGGTGTATTGGTAGAGTATTTCTTTTATGACGATGGATATGAGCGCAGCCCACAGGGCAAGCGTCCCGGGTGCCGGCAGGGCCTCTCCCTGGAGCCATGCGGCAAGCTTCTGCGCCCCGGACACCACTATGCCCACGGCGGCTGCAGCAAGGGCCAGGCCGATGAAAAGGGTGGCAATGGTCTCGTACTTTCCGTGGCCGTAGTCGTGATCATCGTCCTGCGGCCTGGCGCTCACGCGCACGAACACCAGTACCACGATGTCAGTCACAAAGTCCGACAGGGAGTGGACCGCGTCTGAAATCATTGCCGCGGAATGCCCCGCCACGCCGGCAAAAGCCTTGAGCCCCACCAGCAGCAGGTTCACCACGCTTCCAGTGAGCGTTACCCTTGATATATCGTCCTCGCGTTTCATTATAATTAACGATTCTGGAGTGCAAAGATAATCATTATTCCGCCCAAATATACCCATAAATTGGGATTTCACGGGCGTCTCCAGCTTCATAACTTTGCATCACAAAACAAAGTTGCAAATTATGAAACCTGTATTCAAAGTCCTTCTGATGGCAGTTGCCTATCTGGCAACTTTCATCCTTGGCGCCACCAGCGGCCTCATTCACCCCGCCTGCTACGCTTACGTCGGCCTCATTCTTCCGTTGATAACGGCATTCATTTATCTGTACACATGCAAGAACATCCGCGGCTTTGGTGCCGCCACTGCGCTCAACGGATTCATCCTTGTCCTGTTCCTGATTGTCGGGGAAGCAGATACCCCGTATATTATCGGCACGATTGTCCTGACAGCACTTGCAGAGATTCTCCGGGGAGTATTCGGATATGGCAATGCCAAGGGCATCCGCTGGAGCTTCGTTCCCTTCGCATTCTCCTTCTTCGCATACACCTCACACTGGTGGTTCGATACGGAAGGCTCCCTTGCCGCGGCCGTTGAGGAAATGCGCGAAGGGTACGACCAGCTTATGATTCCCGTCATCGACAATATTCCCATGCTGGTTATCGTGCTTATCCTTACCATCCCCGTGGCCATATTAGCCATGCGCCTGGCAGAGCGAACCCTAAAATAATCGCAACCGGGTTGCAAAGGATTTTATGTACCTTTGCACCATGAGTCCTGTATTAATAGCATTGCCTCGCAGCCTTCAAGGATGTCCTGGAAGGCTTCTTCAAAGTCTCCGGTGTACCACGGGTCCGCCACGTCGCGGCAGGCGCCGGTGTAGGACATCATAAGGTGAATCTTTCCTTGAGGGTCTTCCGGGATTATGCGGCGGATCCAGCGTAGATTGGAGGCGTCCATACAGATGATTCTGTCGAATCGGTCATAATCGGCCCTGGTGACCTGCCTGGCGCGTTTGCCGCTATCGAACTGCACCCCGTGCTGCGTGAGGCACCGTTTTGCCGGAGGGTAGATGGGATTGCCGATCTCCTCCGTGGATACGGCCGCAGACTCAATATAGAACTGCCCCTCCAGCCCCCTGGACTTTACCAGCGCCTTCAGAATGAACTCCGCCATGGGACTCCTGCAAATGTTGCCATGACACACGAACAAAACCCTCATAATCAAATATTTACCAGATAAAAGGAAGGATGAATATCAGTCCCCCAAGCAGCACCACGCCCAGAAAAAACTTTCCAAATGCCTGCGTCATCAATCCTTTATCCATACTCCTTAGTGTTTTACGGGTATAAAGATACGTTTTATTTGTGTGAAAGTGTCGCTGATGTCCCATTTTTGGGGACATCAGCCGCAAAATAGAGGTGTTTTTGACGGTGATGGGCCAATTTTTGGGACATCAACCGCACTTTGCAGGATAAGCACTGTTTCTGAAGAAAAATGCTTAACTTAGCGAAGCGAAATGGCCATGATACGTATCCAGTATACCGGAAACAATTACGATGAACTCAAGGCTGTCCTTGGGGACCGGCTTTTGGCGCCGTATTTCTGTATGGGGTTCACGATGCTTTCCGTGCTTACGCCTGACGGTCCCGTCAACGTGAATGAGTGCGATTACGTGGTGATTTCCGATGATGGGATGATATCTATTGTCTGAAAAAGGCCAACTCCAGGTGAGCCGGCCTTTTCACGTAACAACATAATACTATAACAGGAAACCTAATTCTTGCAAAACGTTTTGATTTCTCTGATTGCAAAGTTACAGAGTGTAATTCACCCGTGAAATCACTAAAAATGGTGATTTTGTCGAAAACATAAAGCTTCCGGGAAAGAATAACAGTGATAATCCGTCTTCATATAGCAGTACTTCTTGCCGCGTTTGCGGCCACCATAAACCCTGTCCCTATGTCCCGCTATCCAGATTCACAGAAAGTGAGAAAGCCCGCAGTTGCGGGCCAGTTCTACCCTTCTTCCGCCAGGGAAATCAATTCCATGATAGGCCCCTGGCTCCATCAGGCCAATGAGGGCCCGGTGCCGCAGGCGATCATCGTCCCTCATGCGGGATACGTGTTCAGTGGGGAGGTGGCGGCATCGGCCTTCAACATAATCCCTAGGGGATATACCTACAAGCGGGTATTCCTTCTTGGCCCCAGCCACAGGGTGAGCTTTGCTGGGGCAAGCGTGGACACACTCTGGTCATTTGCGGAGACGCCTCTGGGGAAGGTCCCTATCGACACTTCACTTGGGAAGGACTTGATAAGGGATGGAAAAGGTGCGTTCACTTTCCGGGAAAACGCGCACGACAGGGAGCACTGTCTGGAGGTCCAGCTGCCGTTCCTGCAGTCTGTTTTCAAAGAGGTTCCGCCCATCGTCCCCATAGTCATCGGGACGCAACATCTGGACGTGCTGGAAGAGATTGCAGAGGCCCTAGGACCTTATTTCACCCCGGAAAACCTGTTTGTAATTAGCTCGGACTTTTCCCATTACCCGAAATATGAAGATGCCAAGAAATCGGACCTCTACCTGGCGGAGACCATCGTCACGGGCGGCCTGGAAGAGTTCCTGAAGGCCCTCCGGCAGATAGACAAGATGGGTTTTGTGGGTGAGGACACCGCCGCCTGCGGGGCCAATGCCATAGCAGTTCTTCTTTCTATGATGGACTCGGAGGGGCGCGGGCACTTCAATGCGGAGCATGTGATGTACCGCAACTCCGGAGACTCCGTGTACGGAGACAAGGACAGTGTGGTGGGGTACAATTCAATTGTGTTCACAAGGAAAGAAAAGGCCCCCGAGGCTGAAGAGAACCATCTTTTCAGCTTTTCCAATGAAGAGAAGAAGGCTATGATAGCCACCGCCCGCCAGGCCATCTGCGGGGCTCTCCGCATGCCTTTTGAGGGCGACGCCACCCCTGTTGGCATCCTCAAGGAAAAGGGCTACGGCGTATTCGTGACGCTCACCATAGGCGGCCGCCTCCGTGGTTGTATAGGACGATTCATTTCTGACGATTCCCTCCAGGAAACCATCAGCGAGATGGCGGAAAGCGCCGCATTCAACGATCCCCGCTTCCCGGCGGTTTCCCGCAGCGAGGTAAGCAAGCTCGAAATAGAGGTGTCCGTATTGTCGCCGCTCAAGAAGATAGAGTCCATCGCCGAGTTCAAGCTAGGCCGGGACGGGATCTATATGATTAAAGGCCGATATCACGGCACCTTCCTCCCGCAGGTAGCGGAAGAGACCGGCTGGAGCACGGAAGAGTTCCTGGGCCACTGCGCCCGGGACAAAGCCGGAATAGGCTGGGACGGCTGGAAGGACGCGGACCTGTATACCTACCGGACGGAAATCGTCAAGGAATCTGAACTATGATAGAGGCGCGGTTCTACACCCCAATCCAGGGCGGCGTGGAATGCCGGTTGTGCCCCCATCACTGCCGCATCAAGGAAGGAGGCAGGGGCATCTGCCGGAGTAGGGAATGTCGTAACGGCAAGCTCTACGCCCTCTCCTACGGCACCCCTTGCGCCATTGCCGATGACCCCGTGGAGAAGAAACCTCTTAACCGATTCATGCCCGGGACGCGCTGCCTTTCCCTCAGCTGCACCGGCTGCAACCTCTCCTGCCAATGGTGCCAGAACAGCGACATCTCCCAGGTGGCCCCGGAGCAGACGGACAGGTACTCACTGTCGCCGGAGGAAGCCATCGACCTATGCCTCAGACGCGGCATCCCCTCCATGGCCTATACCTACACCGAGCCCTTCACCTGGTGGGAATACATGTACGATATGGCCAGGCTGGCCCACGAAAAAGGCCTCAGGAACATCCTGGTGTCCGCCGGATATGTGGAAAAGGAGCCGCTGAAGGAACTCCTCCCGTACCTGGATGCGGCCAACATCGACATTAAGGCAATGGACGATGACTTCTACCGCAAGTACTGCGGAGCATCCCTCCAACCCGTTCTGGAGAACATACTCACCATGCACGCCTCAGGTGTCCACGTGGAGATAACGAACCTCCTTGTAACGGGCCTGAATGATTCCAAGGAAATGGTGGAAAAGCTTTGCAGCTGGATGGCGGACAATAACCTCCAGGACGTCCCTCTCCACCTCAGCCGCTTCTTTCCCCGCTACAAAATGAAGGCCCTGGACCCAACTCCAAGGCCCACTCTCCTTGCCGCACGGGACACGGCCCTGTCCTTAGGGATAAAGAATGTCTATCTGGGTAATATTTGAGATGCCAAAAAATGAGTAACTTTGAGCCATGGAATACCTGTCAAAGCAAAAATACGACGAGCTTGCAGCCGAGTTGAAGAATCTTATCAGCGTGGTCTACCCCAAGGCTAAGGAAGAACTCGCGGAAATGAGCGCCCAGGGGGATAGGAGTGATAATGCGGGATATCGTGAGGCAAGGCGTATCCAGGCCAAGACAATCAGCCGTATTCGTTTCCTGCAGAAGGTCCTGGAGAATTCACGCGTTATTGACCCTGACGTCCTTCCCAAAGACAGAGTTTCCCTTTTGAGCGTGGTGGAATTCACGAACCTGTCCACGAATACCCGTATGAAATTCGAGATAGTGAGCCCCCACGAGATGGACCTGGAGGCAGGCAAGATTTCGCTGAACTCCCCAATAGGCGCTGCCTTGATGGGCAAGAAGGTGGGTGAAATCGCCGAGGCCAAGACCCCTTCCGGAGTCCTGCGCCTCAGAATCGAGATCATCACGTTCGAATTATCTCAATAATCCGTTTGGCCACCTCTTCTGGGTAGTCCACCAGGAGCTGCCCGTGGTTCATTTTGGGGAAGACCTCCAGATGAACTTCCGGGTAAATCTTCTGCAGATGCTCCACCTGCGGCTTGGCCACAAAAGCCTCCTTAGTGCCATACCAGAAGTGGATATCGGCCCCGTGGATGGCCTCCAGCTTATTGGTGTAGACGGACTTGTATCCGTCAAGGACGGCACGGCCGCCGCCGTAGGGATAAACTTTCCGGCATTCGTCCAGAAGCACGTCGAAGTAGTGGGAATGGAATACCCAACGCCAGAATCCGGTCCAATGGTAGCAGGTCCATACATTGGCGCACTGGTAGTGCCGGAGGGGATTGACAAGCCACTTGGGGAGGGGCAGCAGGGGCGCGGCGTCAAGGATGGCGTGGTCGATGGTTACCTCGTCCCGCTCCAGTATCCTTGAAAGGATCTTTCCGCCAAGCGAAAGGCCGTAAGCGCAGTCCAGATGACCGCCGTACTGCTCTTTCACATGGGAAATCACCTGCGCTGCCTGGTCATCAACTGAAGTGAACTCGGTATGCTTCCCTAAGGTGAAGCCGTCCACCTGAACGGCGATGATGTGGAAATCGTCCTTGAGAATATCTATCAGCGGCAGGAATATCTCATAGGATACTCCCAGTCCGGGAATAAGCATAAGCGAAGGCGCGCCTTCTTTTCCAAATACCTTGAAATCCATTACTTAAGATATGCACGGATTATTCGGACGTCGTCCAGCGGGCGGTCGTTTTCGTCAGTGGCTACATTCTGGATGGCGTCCACCACGTCCAGGCCGGAGATTACCTCGCCGAAAACGGTATACTGCCCGTCCAGATGGGGCGTGCCGCCAACGGTCTTGTAGGCCTCCCGCATTTCGGGCGTGAATGTAACCTTGCCGGCCAGGCGCTCCTGGAGCCTGTCCAGGCGCTCATCGTCGAAGATCCTGCCCCAGACTATGTAGAACTGCATTGCGGAGCTGCGCTGCTCCGGGTTCACATCGTCCCCCTCGCGGGCGGAGGCCAGTACTCCGCGACGGTGGAATATGCCTTTGTCCAGCCGGAATTCGGCGGGGACGGTGTAGGGCCTGTCTCCTTCTCCAAGCATAGCTCCGGGTTCCGCGTTCTTGGAGTCAGGATCCCCGCCCTGGATCATGAAGTTGGGTATCACCCTATGGAAGAGCAGGGAATCATAGGCGTGTTCATTCACCAGAGAGATGAAGTTGTCCCGGTGAAGGGGAGTTTCGTTATACAGTTTAAGTTCGATGTTCCCCATAGTGGTCTCCATGACCACATGGGCCTCCTTCTTCTGGCACGATGTAATACTAAAAGCACCGGCAATAATCAGGGAAAGAATTATACACTTTTTCATATCTCTTCTTCTATCTGCTCTTCGACAAATTCCCTGCTGGAGGGGATTATGACCTTGATTTCCGCAATCATGGATGCGTTTGACCGGTCAAGCTCAATTTCGCCAACGAACGGGCAAACTACGTTCTGCTCGTTGAAATCCTCGTACCAGTCCTGCTGGGTGCGGGGGATGTATCCCAGCAGTTTGCCGTCGTTGCGTATGACCGCCTGCGCCCTGGGATCATGGGTGTTGGACGGCTCCGGCTTCACTATGCCAACTATCTTCCCGCAGTCGTGAACCGTGCAGTAGTAACGTAGCCCCGTAATATCGAAGGTCTCGGTGTTCTCTTCCAGGTCTTCGTAATAGTCTATTTTATCGAGAAACGATAAATCGACCTCTTCTTCTTCTTCTTCAGGCTCTTCCTCGACAGTCTCCTGTACGGGCGGCGCCCATGTATTCTGCGCCTCCTTTATGGCCTTCTCTATCTCGGTCTTGAGCGGATTTGGCTTTGGGGCGGAGGACGTGGTGGTCCTGGGACTGCCGGAGGACTTCCGGTAGCCCTTTTCACTCTTGTTGTAGTCCGAGTTGTGATCGTCCCTGAATATAAGGAAGAGAGCGACGACGGTTGCTATGATGATAATTGCGTAAACCATACCGCTAATATAAACAAAAAATATGGGATTTCTAAAATAATGATTATATTTGCAAAAATGATATCATTTATGGAAACGACTACAAGAATACAGACAGTTATCAGGCTGCATCCAGTGGTTATGGAGCGTGTTAAGTACCGCGCCAAAAGCCAGGGTATTTCAATTAATGCGTTTATGGAGGACGCAATTATGGAGGCTACCAAAGTTTCAATACCCAAACGTCCCAAGAATTTGGAAATCTCTCCGGTTGTCAAGTCTCTTAGTGGGATTATCCCGGCGCCCACCAAGGAGATGCTTGAATCGGATGATAGATTGGCATATATTTTAAGTAAGTGATGGTAAAGGCATTCATAGATACCAACGTCCTAATGGACCTGTTCTTAAAGGACCGTCCGGAAAAACCTCTTGCGGAGAAGATCTTTTCAGGTGCTCAAGAGGGCCGTTATCAGGCGTTTATAACTACGCAGAGTATTATTGACACAGCTTATTCTTCAAGAAAAAACGGTATTAAGCTCGATGAATTCAAAACGTTGCTGAACACTGTCCGCTCTTTCATCAAGATCCTTGCTATAGATGAATTAGATCTCCTGTGGGCCATTGGCAACCCCACTGGGGACTTTGAGGACGATGCCCAGTACGGCAGCGCATACAACGGCGTCTGTGACTTTTTCATCACAAGGGACAACGCGCTACGTAAACTAAACTCTCCTTTCTGCCCTATGACAGTAATGTCTCCTTCGGAATTTGTGGAGGAAATGGAGAGGGATTGACGTACTATGCGTCGGCGAAGGTTTTGCCGTCGGTAAGGGTGATGCGGAGTTTGGTGTACTCGCAGTGGAAATCGTTTTTGAGGCGGTCCAGGTAGCGGGCGCATTCCCATTTGCACATAGGGAGGTCGTGGAGAAGGTAGTTGCCGCAGGCTTCCGGGCGCGTGGCGGGGACCTCGTCCTGAGTCAGGATCCACTCCAGGCACTCTATGGTGAGCTTGCGCATGTCCTGGACGGTATAATTGCCCGTCATAATGATGTACATGCCCGTGAGGCATCCCATGGGGCCCACATAGACCACGTCTTCTTTTGCGGCCGAATTGCGGAACCAGGTTGCCATAAGATGCTCCATGCTGTGGATTGCGGCCGGTGCAACTGCGGGCTCCTTGTTGGGCTCCGTTATCCTAATGTCGAAAGTGGTGAATCCTTTGTCTACCCTGGACACGTAAATGCCGGGTTTCAGATGAGTGTGGTCAATTGTAAAGCTCTGTACGACTTCCATAATAATGCGCTCTTTTTGCCGGTCACAAATATACCAATAATCCTCGTAACTATTGCCAAAAACCCGTAAAAGTGTTACATTTGTATCCCGTATGTAAAACACTTGATACAATGAACACTAAGTATGTTTTCGTTACGGGCGGGGTGGCTTCTTCCCTTGGAAAGGGCATAGTGGCGGCATCCCTTGCTAAGCTTCTCCAGGCACGCGGACTCCGCGTCACCATCCAGAAATTCGATCCCTATATCAATATAGACCCCGGTACGCTTAACCCGTACGAGCACGGCGAGTGCTATGTTACAGAAGACGGCGCGGAAACGGACCTTGACCTCGGCCACTATGAGCGCTTCCTTGGCGTGCATATGTCCAAGGCCAACAACGTCACCACCGGCAAGGTATACAACACGGTAATCACCAAAGAGCGCGAGGGCGCATACCTTGGAAAGACCGTCCAGATAGTCCCTCACATCACGGACGAAATCAAGCGCAGGATGCTTCTGCTTGGCAAGACCGGTAAGTTTGACGTAATAATCACTGAGGTAGGCGGCACCGTGGGCGACATGGAGTCCATGCCCTTCGTGGAAGCCATGCGACAGCTCCAGTGGGAACTGCCGGAAGAAGACTTCCTGAGCATCCACCTCACGCTTATCCCATATCTTAAAGCTGCCAAGGAACTTAAGACCAAACCTACCCAGCATTCGGTCCAGGAGCTGCAGAGCTGGGGCGTGCATCCGGACATCATAGTATGCCGTACGGAAATGCCTCTGTCAAAAGAACTCCGCAAAAAGATAGCCCTTTTCTGCAACGTCCGTCCCGGACACGTGATCCAGTCAATCGACGCCTGGAGCATCTATCAGGTGCCTCTGAACATGGAGGAAGAAGGCCTTGACACCCTTGTGGTGAACAAGCTGGAAATCAAGGACTGCGCCCCGGAACCTGACCTGAAGGCACTGAAGGCCTTCCTTGGCCGCCTTCAGCATCCAAAGCACCAGGTGAACATTGCCATGGTAGGCAAGTACGTAGAACTACAGGACGCCTACAAGTCAATCCAGGAGTCCTTTGTCCACGCAGGCGCAGCCAACGAGTGCAAAGTGAATGTCACATGCATTCACTCAGAAACCATTAACGAAGATAATGTGGCCGACAGGCTCAAAGATATGGACGGCATCCTGGTGGCTCCCGGCTTCGGCGAAAGGGGCATTCCCGGAAAGATAGCCGCCGTGCGCTACGCCCGCGAGAACCGGATTCCCTTCTTTGGCATCTGCCTGGGAATGCAGATGGCCGTAGTGGAGTTTGCCCGCGACGTCCTTGGTTATGCCGATGCCGCTTCCGTAGAGATGGACGGCAAGACCTCCCACCCGGTCATCGACCTTATGGAAGAGCAGAAGACGACGACCATAAAGGGTGGGACGATGCGCCTGGGCGCCTATGCCTGCAAACTGGTCCCAGGGACGCTTGCATCCAAGATTTACGGCGGCAAGGACGTCATCTATGAACGTCACCGCCACCGCTACGAGTTCAACGAATTGTACCGCTCAGAACTGGAGAAGGCCGGGATGAAGGTCTCCGGAATCAATCCGGACACCGGCCTGGTGGAAATCATTGAAATCCCTGACCATCCGTTCTTCATAGGCACGCAGTTCCATCCGGAGTTCAAGAGTACCCCGGAGCAACCGCAGCCCATTTTCACGGCATTCGTGAAGGCCGCGCTTAATGCGAAGAAGACTATAGTGTAAAAGTCAGATCCGCTTTGATGTCTTCTGATGATGTGCCAAGAAGCGCGTGGAACTCTCCGGGTTCCGCAACCCAGGCGTGTTTATCGGCATCGAAGAAGCTGAGGGCCTGACGGTCCAGGGTGAATTCCACCTTCTTGCTCTGCCCAGGCTCAAGGTATATTTTTTCAAAGCCCTTGAGTTCCTTTACGGGACGCTCCTCGGAGGCTTCAACGTCCGAAACATACAGCTGAACCACCTCCGCGCCGGCAACTGAGCCGGTGTTCTTGAGGGTTGCGCTCACCTTGAAACCGTTTCCGGAACGCTTTACGCGGGCATCGGCAATGTCAAAGGTGGTGTAACTGAGGCCGTGGCCGAAGGGGTAGCAAACCGGGATTCCCTTGCTGGAGTACCAGCGGTAGCCGATGAATACGCCCTCGTCGTAGTATTCCTGCCACCAGTCTTTTCCTTCTTCCTGAATGCCGGGATACTGGCGCTCCGTCTTGAGGGGGCCGTCGGCAAGGGCCCGGGGCATGGTGCAGGGCAGTTTTCCGGAAGGGTTCACGGCGCCGGTGAGGACGTCTACAAGGGCGTGGCCGCTTTCCGATCCGCCGTACCATCCCTGGACGATGGCGTTGACCTTATCGGCCCAAGGCATTGCTACGGGTGAGCCGGAAATGTTCACCACCACCATCTTCTTTCCCGTTGCCGCAAGAGCCTCTATGAGGCGGTCCTGGCCGTAGGGGAGGACGATGTCTTCGCGGTCCGTGCCTTCGTTGTCCTGGTTCCCGCTCTTGTTGAGGCCGCCTATGTATAGGACGATGTCTGCATCGGCCGCGGAGGCCAGGGCATCGGCAATGAGCCGGTCTGCGCTGCGGCTTTCGGAGAGGTCCTGACCGGTGACCACCTTGTTGTAGTTGGTGGTGACGTCACCAACGTAGCCGCGCTCCCAGACCACATTCGCCTTGCCTTCGAAGGCCTCGCGGAGGGCGTCCAGGGGTATAACCTCGTACTTGGTCTTGAGGTTGGAGCTGCCGCCGCCAACCACCATCATCTTGTAGGCGTTTTCACCTACTACCAGGATCTTTCCGCCTTCCGGAACGTTCAGCGGCAGGGTGCCGTCGTTCTTCAGGAGGACGATGCCCTGGGCCGCAATCTTGCGCGCTGCAGCGTAGTGTTCCGGGGAGTTGAAACTGCCGAATTGCTGCTCCGGACTCATGGAGGTGCGGAAAACGGTGCGTAGGATGCGGCGGGCTTTATCGTCAAGTACTTCCTGTGTGGCACGGCCGTCGCGCAGGCGCGCCAGGTATGGCTTTGCCAGATGGTAGTTGGAGTAGCTGTCCGACGCCCCCTCGGTGAGGCCGTCGGTCCAGGTGCCCATCTCTATGTCCAGGCCGTTGGAGACGGCTTCGTCATCGTCCCTGCAGCCGCCCCAGTCGCTGATAACCACGCCGTCGAAGCCCCACTCGCCTTTGAGGATGTCGCAGAGGAGGCGCTTGTTGTGGCAGTTGAACTGGTTGTTGTAGAGGTTGTAGGATCCCATGATGGCCCAGGCGCCGCCTTCCACCACAGCCGCCTTGAAGGCCGGAAGGTATATCTCGTAGAGGGTGCGGTCGTCCAGGTTGGACGATGTTGCCGTGCGCCTCACCTCCTGATTGTTGACGGCATAGTGCTTCACGCAGGCGGCCACTCCGTTGGTCTGTACGCCCTTCACATAGGGTACCACCAGCTGTCCTGCCAGATAGGGATCTTCTCCCATATACTCGAAGGTGCGTCCGTTGAGCGGGGTGCGGCCCATGTTGATGCCCGGGCCCAGGAGGATGTCCTTCTCACGATAACGTGCTTCCTCGCCGATGCAGTTGCCGTACAGCAGGGAAAGGTTCCTGTCCCAGGTGGCTGCAAGGTTCACCAGGGCCGGGAAAGCCGTGCAGGAGTCGTTGGTCCAGCCGGCCTGGTCCCACTCGTCCCAGAGAACTTCCGGGCGGATGCCGTGAGGGCCGTCCGTGTGCCAGAGCTCCGGAATGCCAAGGCGCGGAACGCCGGCGCTGGAGAACTTGGACTGGGCGTGGGTCATGGCCACTTTCTCCTCCATTGTCATGCGTGAGAGAGCGTCTTCCACACGCTCCTCTAGGGGCTTGGAAGGGTCCAGGTAAACGGGTTTTCCGGTTTTGGGACAGCAGGCACATACGGCCAAAGCCGCCGCCAATGCGACGATAGGGCTATTCTTCATTTTTCTCGATTACTTTTCTGAGTGTGAGTGGCTTGTTGGTGGTGATGACGTCCACTCCCAGGTCTATAAGGTGGCGCATCTCAGGGGCCAGATCTACCGTCCAGACGTTCACTTTCATTCCAAGGTCATGGGCACGCTGTACCCAGTCCGGATGCTTATGGAAGGTTAGGAAGTGGTAGTCCAGGCCGTTGATGCCGTCGGCGTGGAGGGTTTCAGGATCCACTTTTCCTTCCAGATACTGGTTGTCAAAGCCGGGAAGGTTTTGCGCCACCCATTTGCAGGCTTCATAGCTGAAGGAGATGAACATCACCTTTGAGGGATCCAGCAGATCATGGGCCCTGAGGGCATTCACGCATGCCTGTGCAAGATACAGGGTGGTTTCTACATTATCCTGAGGCTTTATCTCCAGGACCAGCATGCATGTGCCTTTTGCGCCCTGCTCCAGGTACTCGTTCAGGGTGGGGATGGTTTCCCCGTTGCGGTGGCGTTTTGCCAGGAGTTCCTTGTATGTGCTTTTATGGATGGGAATGCCGTGGAAAGTGGCGTCATGATTCACAACCACAATGCTGTCGGCCGTGAGATGGACGTCGAACTCGCTGCCCCAGAAGCCGTTTTCCTGCGCCATGCGCAGCGACGCAATGGAGTTCTCCACATGCCGGGTCTGGTCACAGTCCCAGAAGCCCCTGTGCGCGCATATCTTGGGATTCTGCGCATTGGCGGTGATGCCGCACAGCAGCAATAGTACGATCAGAAGTCTGTTTCTCATAGCACGGAACGTACTTCAAGGTTTATCTCGCGGAAGCGCTTTTCGTCCACCTTCACAACGGCGCGGTCGTAGGTCATAATGCCGTTAAGCTCGCTCTCCACGTCCGTGGTCTGGGTGTATATTCCTGCGGCAACTCCGGAGATAATCTGGTCCACGAACTGGCTTGCATAGGCCTCGTACTTGTCAAGCACTTCTTTTCCGTCCTTGCAGAGGCCCTGGTAGCCCCAGTTGCGGCCCTGGGCGTTCCAGAGGTGGCCTTCCACGGCAAGGCCTATTCCGCCGTACTCTCCAAGAACGTCTATCTGGCTGCCGTGGCTCCGGAACTTCATGACCGGAGCGGGATAGTTGTGGCTGTCAAGGATGTCTCCAACGTGATAGGAGTTGCCTCCGGAGGCGGAATTGATGAGCCTGGTGGGGTCTTGCTCACGGGTGAATTCCACAACCTTTTCCGTGTCGAACTGGGCCCAGCCCTCGTTGAAGGGCACCCATACCAGGATGCAGGGATAGTTCTGCAGCTGGTGCATAATCTCTCCCCACTCCTTGTAGTAGTTGGCCTTGACATCGTCCGGAAGGGGATAATCGTACCCCGTTTCATACGCGAACTGGCCCCACTGGGGATATCCGGTGGTGGTGTGGACGTCGATGTTTCCGGCAATGGAGGGCATGTCCTGCCAGACCGCTATGCCTATGCGGTCGCAGTACCAGTACCAGCGGGCGGGTTCCACCTTGATGTGCTTGCGGATCATGTTCCAGCCCCACTCCTTGGTCTTTTCAATGTCGTACCGGAGGGCATCGTCCGTGGGGGCGGTGTAAAGGCCGTCCGGCCACCAGCCCTGGTCCAGCGGACCGTACTGGAAATAGGCCTTGTTGTTGAGGCCCAGCCGTTTGTATCCGGCAAAATCGTAGGCCAGGGAGCTCTTGCGCATGGCGGTATATCCGTGCACGCGGTCCTTCACCTTTCCGTTCCTTAGCACCTCTATATCAAGTGCATACAGATACGGATGCTCCGGGCTCCACAGCTTCTGGTCAGGCACGTTCAGGACGATTTCCTTTCCGGGTTCGCCACTGATATAGGCCACCTTCCGGCCGGGCTTTCCCGTCTCCGTGGAGTAGCCTTCGCCGCCTTCCAGGAGGGTTACGCAGACCATGTCTCCGCCGTCGGTATCGGCCGTAACGGTGATGGTGGAGGCGTCGATATCGGCAACCGCCTTATAGTCCTTGATGTAGGTGAGGGGAACCGGCTCCATCCAGACGCTCTGCCAGATTCCGGTAACGGGGGTGTACCAGATTCCGCCGGGGTTGGAGACCTGCTTGCCGCGGGGCTGGGTGTCGTTGTCCGTGCCGTCCTGGACCTTCAGGACCAGGGTCTGGAGGCCTTCTGCAAGGTAATCGGTGATGTCGAAGGAAAACGCCGTATAGCCACCGGTGTGGATGCCAAGGGGCCGGCCGTTCAGCCACACCTCCGCCTTCCAATCCACGGCATCGAAGTGCAATAGCACCCTTTCCTTCCAGCCGCCGGGTACCTTGAACGTGGTCTTGTACCACAGCGCCTCCTCTGCCGATACCCTCCGGCCCACTCCGGACAGTGCGGACTCAATGCAGAACGGCACCAGTATCTGCCCCTCCGCCTCCGGCATCTCCTCTGCCTGGCACGGGGTTACGGCATAGTCCCACAGTCCGTTGAGTGACTTCCACTTGTCCCTCACCATCTGCGGCCTGGGATACTCCTGATGCACCTTTGCGGGGCTCACTTCCTGCGCCCACCGGGTCATTATCCTATCTCCCGCCGGCGCCCACGACGTCTTTGGCGCGCAAGATGCCAGGAGGAGGGAAAGTGCTATGACGACTATCTTTTTCATATCTTATTCCATGAGTTTCCTATACTTGAAGCGCTTGGGCTTAGTGTCTCCTTGGCGCCTCTTG
>JAEEGH010017556.1_pt1 | contig 15236 bp, 11 predicted proteins | sample 9134181 | NCBI WGS metagenome assembly JAEEGH01 (sample SAMN16246544, study PRJNA631951) | gut metagenome | biome: gut microbiome; feature: rumen; material: DP-attached | host: Bos | place: Iran: Karaj | collected 2018-10 | reverse complement strand
TTTTGTAATTCCAAAGTGTGCGTAGAATTGTCGAATAGCATCTCTTTTTGCCAGTCATTGCACGAGATAATTTTGTAATGTCAAATGTGTCTGTGCTCATTACGCACTCCTTTCATAAAAGATATTTTTACGCCAACGGCGCAGCGGGTTTTTGTCTCAGGCTTAGTAAACCAATGAGACACGGCGCTCGGCTTCTTAGGGCCAGCGACTTTAATTTGTGTTTTGTGTTTTCACTTTAACAAATAAATTTTCATTTGTCATTAAACTGTTAGTTTAAAATTATGATTACGCAATTTTCTTCTAAACTAACAGTTTAATGCATCACAACTTTTTTCTATGTTACAATTTTTTGAAAGGAAAGAAAAACATGAAAGAAGAAAAAGAAATAGATTATAATGGACTTCCATATTGGATTATGGAGTATTGTGCAAAAAAACAAAAATCAGGAGAACTTACATGTGCATTATATACGGATGATTTTCAATATAGTGATTGGCAGAAAATTCTTCCTCCAGAATGGATAGATGATGCTATCAAAAATGGGGACGTAAATATGGCCCTTGAAAAATATTTTAATGTCATGGGAGATTTGGAACAGTTATTTTCTGATCTCTGCTATTTTCACATTGATAATTCTGGTACATTTCCTGAGCAAATTCTTTATATCAGATTGAAAACTGGAGATGTAATTGAAATGCATTATCTCGTCGGACAGGGATCTGAGTTTTATATTACTCTTACCGATGAAACTAATAATCTTCCTCTTATCATAGATTGGGATGACGCAATCAAGCTTACAAAACTTACAACATTTGAACAGGCAGAATGGTATTACGAAAAAATGCTTCCTAATGCAAATCCAAAACAAAAAGACTTTCTTTTAGATAACAAAGAGAAGATATTTTTTCTGCTAGGTCTTTCAGTAATTAGAAATGGATTTGTAGAAAGAATAAATCTGAATAAACTTGAAGAGTCTTTTATATGGGAAAAAGTATTTCCTGATTGAATGTGATTATTTGATGTATTTTCCGCAACATCACCCAGCAAAAGATAGCACTGCTATGGATTATAACCGTTTACCCTTGTTTTATCCGTATAAAAGCGGTATATTTGTAGTATTCCTACAAATATGAGGTGTTTATGCTTTTAGAAATGAGATTTAGTAACTTTTTCTCTATAAAAGACGAAGTTTGCATTGATTTTAAAGCTGGAAATATTAATACAGCTGGTGCAAAAGAATTAACAGATAACATTTTCTCTTTTAATGATGAAATACTTCTAAAAGTGCAGGGACTTTTTGGACCAAATGCATCTGGTAAGTCGAGTATTATAAAAGCTGCTCAGTTTTGTAGAAAACTGATTCTTGAATCAGCACAGTATAACGAAGGTTCAGCTTTTGATTACCAGCCGTTCAAGTTTGATGATTACACAGTAAAACCAAGCTCATTCTTTATTGATTTTGTGGCTGAAGGAATTGAATACGAATACTCATTTAGTTTCAATAAAAATGAAATCCTTACAGAAGAGCTATATTATTATCCGGGAAAAAGAAAGTCAAAAGTTTTTACCAGAAATGAATCTGCTGGCCCTTCAAAATCCGATATTTATAGTTTCGGTGAAGGCCAGTTTGTAAAACCTCTTGATGTTGCCCATAGCACTGGAAAACAAACACTGTTTATAAGCAGAGCAAGCCAGATGGATAGAGAACTTGCTAAAAAGATTTACAATTATTTTAGAACACAGCTTCTTATCGGACTTCCTAAGCTTTCAGGACAGGATACTGTAGATCTTTTTAATCACAATAAAGAACTAATTCTTCAAGCTCTCAAAATGGCAGATAGCGATATTGTAGATGTATTCCCTCTCAAACTTGGTGACTTATTCAACTTCCATACGACTCACAAAAGACAGCCTGATATATCATTTCTATTGGAAGGTGAAGAATCGGCCGGAACAATTCAAATCTTCAATCTCCTGCTAATCCTTCTTGATGTATGTAAAAACGGAAAGACTCTTATTCTTGATGAGTTTGACGCTAGTCTTCATACAGAACTTGCTCAATTCATTCTTGATATGGTTAATGCATCTAAATCAGCTCAATTCCTGTTCACAAGTCATAATACAAATCTTTTGAATATAAAAAAGATGAGAAGAGACCAGATTCTTTTTACAAACAAAAAGGAAGATGGTTCAACCGAAGTTTATTCACTGTTTGATTTCAAAGATTTCAGAGAGAACATGGATGCAGAAAAGTGCTATTTACAGGGAAGATTTGATGCAGTTCCTTACATAAACTCTTCTATCAGCATAATTAAAAATCTTTTGGGAGAATAAGCATGGGAAGAGAACGAAAAAGCTGTATTTATAATAAAGCAGCAGGATTCACTTTGGGATAATCGTATGACTGCTGTTTCAAATATGCAGAATAAAACAAAAGCCAATAAAACTTATAGTACGGTTTACCAGTTTATCAATATTTTGGAAGATGAAAAGAAAAATTCCTAATTTCTAGACATATTGAAACTGTGCATTCCCTTTTTGATATTTTTCTTTTCAACTGGTGACAAATTGTCACCGATTCATTGCTTCAAAAGCTTCCCGAATCTCTTTCATCGCTTCCTGAAAATCCTGAACTTTACCTTCCTCAATATCAGCCAGACCTTCAAGCAAATGATTAACAAGACTTCTATATGTTTTATATTCAGGGATATCCTCATGAACTTCCATATTTGAAAAATCAATCTGTTTTAAAATATACAAATCTTCAACATGACATTTATAAAGTTTAGAAAGAATATCAAAGTTTTCGATGCATGGAATATTCTTACACTTTTCATTTTCCCAGGCGTAAATTGCAACAGGACTCTCAAAACCAAAAATTTCCTGCAGCTGCTTTACGCTATATCCATTTTTATTGCGCAAATCTTTTAGGAGTCTCGAGGTTGCCGGTATATCAACGACGGTTCGTTTTGCTGGTTTAAGTGAATAAGAATAGTCCATAAGGTTCATTATAAAAGGAAAACCTAGAAAGAAATAGTAAACTGTTAGTTTAAAATTTTCAGTCTTTTCCTGGCTGTCAGAAAACCCGGAGGCCGCATCATCTCCACCGCCTCCCTATTCGGTCGGCGCTCGTTTCGTTAGTCGGTTCAAACCTTCGATTTATTCTTTTTTGGAGCTGATCGGACTTGAACCGACTACCTCTACAATGCCATTGTAGCGCTCTAGGCCAGGCCAGCTACAGCCCCGATGTTTTTATTATCGAACAAGTCAATTATATCACAATTCTGTGTATTTTTTGTTACTTCCTTTCGCTTTTTCTACCGGATATTTTGCTTCATTCATCGTCATTTTCATGTTGATGATTTCATCTTCATCCAGGTCAAGCTTATCCAGCAGATTACGGCAGTACACCATAACATCAGCGAGTTCTTCCTTAACATGCTGCAAATCATAATCCTTATCTGACCACTGAAAGCATTCCAGAAGCTCATTTGCCTCAATCGAGATGGATTTTGCAAGATTTGCCGGTGTGTGAAACTGATCCCAGTCCCGGTCTGCGGTGAATTTTCTGATTCTCTTTATTGTTTCTTCTGTCATATTGTTTTTATACCGCAAATGTTTATTTTTTGCACTATAAACGGGGATTTCTATTGCAATAAATTCAGCATTTCCTGTAACTGCAGGGGGCGTCTCCAGTCACGTCATTCTGCCGTGACTGGCCGGGCTTTGCGTGGTTCCGGGGTCAGGCCCCTCCATTGCTTCGCAACGCTCCGCGCCACTCCAATCCCTGACGCTTTTACAGAATACTTTATTAGCAGGCCGCCAGGACAAATATAATAACAATAATCCTGAGACTCTCAAACAGTTATATTCATCATAATAAACATAAATGAACAGATGACAAAATCTTCAATTGACAAACTACTTCTTTAGAAGTAGTTTTAATGCATGAGCATACTGACTCTGTATCATGGTTCACAAAAAATTATAGAAAAGCCTCTTTTTGGAATCGGTAAATCCTATAACGATTACGGTCAGGGCTTTTACTGCACAGAAAATCTGGATCTGGCAAAAGAATGGGCCTGTCCTGCCTTTGATGACGGTTTTGCAAACATTTATAAACTTAATACTGACTGCTTAAAACTTCTTGATTTACAAACCGAAAACTTCTGCACCTTGCACTGGCTGGCAATTCTTGTAAATAACCGTAAGTTCGACCTGGACACTCCAATAATGAGACAGGGAGTTTTTTATTTGAAAGAAAACTTTCTCCCAGACCTTACCGAATTTGACCTTATCAAGGGTTACAGGGCAGATGACTCATATTTTTCTTTTGCCCGGGCATTTCTTTCAAATCAGATATCATTTACACAGCTGCAAAAAGCCATGAAACTTGGAAAACTGGGTGAGCAGATAATGCTGAAAAGCCGTAAAGCCTTTGAAAACATCACTTTTACAGGTTACGAAATTGCAGAAGGCAAAAAATATTATCCGCTGCGTAAAAGCCGCTTCAACAAGGCAAAAAAAGATTTTGAAAAATCCCTTGAAGCAGGGGATATTTCCGGCCTTTTCATCCGTGATTTAATTCTTGAGGAGGTAAAAGACGATGATCCACGCTTACGATAAAATATTTTTACCAGATGTTCAGCAGAATCTGGGAAATGCCTTTCATTTTGCAATAAATTCCTGTCTTGTAGACACCGACAGTTTCTTTGATTTTTTTATTGTTTCAAAAGTCGCCGGAGAAATTGAATCAGGCTCTCCAATATTTATCTCCGGCTGTTCCGGAACAGAACTTGCCCTGACTATTTTTGACCGGATCGGATATATTCCCCCAAAAACAGACTTTGATGATAAATCAATTTTGTATAGCCGCAGTCAGGAATATTGGGCAGGCTGGATTCTTGCCTATTATCAATGGTCTTCAGGAATCAGATTCGCCAAAATCAGGGAAAACATCAGCTTAAGCCAGATTATTCAGCTGTATCATCCATTACACGAAGCCCCTGAAGAAAAATTTACAGAAACCATGGATCAGATTATTCTCGAAAAAAGCAGTACCAGCGAAACAAATCTACAGCGTCTTCGAAAAATCGCCGGACTAACCCAAAAACAACTTTCAGAACTCAGCGGCGTAAACCTCCGTACCCTTCAGCAGTACGAAACCGGCGCAAAAGACATCAACATGGCCAGCGGAAAATCCATAAATGCCCTGGCCCTGGCACTCCACTGCAATTTTTATGAAGTAATGGAATTATAGCCTGTTCCAGGCGTCTCCAGTCACGTCATTCTGCCGTGACTGGCCGGGCTTTGCGTGGTTCCGGGGTCAGGCCCCTCCATTGCTTCGCAACGCTCCGCGCCACTCCAATCCCTGACGCATAGGTTATTTATTCACCTGTGTAGTTATAAACTTTTTCTGCAGCAACTAAATATTCATTGTTATTAGTATTTATGTTTATCTCATTAAACTGTTCCTGCGTTCCTTTATATTTTATTGTTTCAAATTTAACGCAATTATATGTAACGCCCTCCTGTATATTAGTAACTGTAACGGGAATTACTATTGTTTCAAGATTACTACAGTTCCAGAACATATCTGCCGGTATTTTAGTCCAGCCATCAGGAATTATTACATTCTTCAAACTGTCACAATCATTACAAATTGATCTTCCAAAATTAATATCCGATTTTGCAGGAAATGAAATGGTTGTCAACCCCTTGCAATAATAGAAAGCCCCCCAGTAAATATTTTGTATATTTGAGTCTGGAGCAAAATCTATTGATGTTAAATATGAAGCCCCACTAAAAGCAGAATCAACTATTGTTTCTACATTGGCCGGAACTGTAAAAGAAGTTACGTCACTTTTCCTGTCAGTAAACAAAACAAGAGTTTTACCGTCACTTGTATATAAGGCACCATCATCTATTTTATATGCTGTACACCCATTTCCAAGAGTAATATAACAATTACACTCGTAAAATGGTCTCTCACCGATACTGGTTATTGTAGATGGTAATGAAACTTTCGCGAGGTTATGAGCCTCCAAAAAAAGGTTATTGGGCAATTCAGTCAAGCCTTCCGGAAGTTTCACTTCTAAAAGACATTGACAACTACTGAATGAAGACGCTGCTAATCCTTCTGTGAAAACACAGCGTGACAAATCAAGCGTTATCCTAACACTATTATTTGAATACAACTCTTTAAGTTTTGTTTTCAAACCTGCCATCTCATCTTTAGTTATATAACCGGCCATAGTTATCGTCGAATTATCAGATGCACTCGCTATTTGCGAAAGAGCGTTTGCATAAGAACTGCCTGACACCAGTTTTCCGTCATAATTTATCACCCAGGCAGTTGTATCACTTGTATCATTATCATTAACCCTGAAATGCGTAAAATTTGCTTTCATAAGGCCAGAAGTTTTTTCTGAAAGGTAAACATTAGTTTCATTATACTCCGTTGGAGTAAGCGCAACACTTCCTGTCATTGATCCTGTTATATTTACTTTTGCATAATCAGTATCATTTTTACCCAGATAAACATCATTATTACTTTTCCCTGTAGATTCTATACATGAAGCACCTTCAAAATTGAATGTCCCACCACTAGAAACATATATAGCCCCGCCATTTCCCCCTGCAGTGTTTGCGGATACGGCCCCGCCAGTTACAGATATTGAGTAATTTGAGTCGCCATAAATGCCTCCACCACTGTTACCAGAACCATTTCGGGAAACAGCCCCATAAGCCAGGTACACATTTCCTCCATTTAAATATATACCGCCGCCATTAGCGGAAGAGTAATTATGAAGAATTCCGCAGGTGTCAGGATAGTTCGGGTCAGTTTGTGATTTTGTATTATAACCTATATAAACGTTGCTTCCTGTTGCCCCATACACTCCGCCGCCGAAATAAGCACTGTTGGATTTTGAACTATCCTCAGCAGCACCGCTTCCTGTTGTATCACCGATTAATGCTTTTCCGCTCATGCAAAGATTTGCATATTCAAGGTAAACACCCCCGCCGTATCCAGCTTTTCCGTCTGCATTGAGTGCCGTATTACCGCTTATCTGAGCCGTAGATTCCATTGTGAGGGTTGCTGTTCCGCCGGATGCACTGGTTCCTACAAAATAGATTCCGCCTCCTTTTGCAGCAGAATTTCCTGTAATCAGGACACCTTCTCCAAGAGTAAGGGCTGCTCCTTTCTGCCTTAAATAAATTCCGCCGCCGCTGCCGTCGTTTCTTTTGTATCCGCCCGTTATTTTAATCTTTTTAATTGTTACAGGAACTGCTGTATTAATTGTGAGAGCAGTTCCTGTTCCGCTGTCCGGGTCACCGGTTAAATTTCTGTTAATTATGTCATCGGTATTTCCCGTAACGCCTTCAAGCGCAATGGACCCTGCAAGGCCTTCGGCAGGAACAGCCTGTGCCGAGCCAGTCAGGCTTCCCGACAAATAGACGGTAAAATCCTGGTTTTTATTCCAGCACTGCTTAACTGCTTCTTCAATTGAAGCATAGGGTTTTGCCATGGTTCCAAGTCCGCCGTCAGCAGATGTTTTTCCGTCTCCCAAAGCTTTATTATGACCACTTCCTGCAACGTAAATTTTATAGCCCGTATAAAGTTTTACTTTATTATCAGTATCACTTACCGTAAGCCAGTCACTTTCACTGCCTTTAAATTTTCCTGCATAAGTTGCCGCATAATCGCCGGTCAGAACCTGAGTTCCCCGCTTCCACTCTGACGGAGTAATTGCCGCAGTATGATCAACGTTAGAGCCGTCTGCACTTCCGTTGGCTTTTGGATTGAGGGTACCGGCTGCTTCAATATATTGACCGGAAGGAAGGTAAACGTCATTTGCAAGAGCTGCACCTCCCGGGGCAATGTAAGTATTGCCGCTTACCTCAAAAGTTCCGCCCTGGTAAACTGCCCCTCCAGCCGTTGTGGCAGAGTTAGAGATTATACGACCGCCTTTAATTTCCGCAGCTGCGCCCGAAGCAACATAAACACCACCACCGTTTTTAGCCGTATTATTACCAATAGTTCCGGAATTCATTACAAGTTTTGCCGAACTGCCTTCAAGATAGAATGCCCCGCCGTTTTCTGCCGCAGTATTCGCTGTACTCGAGCCGCCAATAGTGCATTCAGTTAAATTTACAGTTCCGCTTTCAATATAGACAGCACCGCCGTTCTGGGCAGAGTTTTTAGTAAAGGAACATGAAGTTAAATCCAAGGTTCCGTTTTCAAGGTAAAGTGCACCGCCTTTACCGTCGCTGTTAAGCGATATATCAGTCTGGGTTGTGTTTGAACCGCCTTCAAAGGTAAAATTGTTGATTTTCCAGATTCCAGAAGCCGTAGATTTCAAAAGAACAAACTGCTTGCTTGCAGACGTATCCCTTTTTACAGTTACATTACAGGTGCTGTTTACCGGTTTTACTGTATAAGTGTTTCCGGCTGTTCCTGTGGTAACCAGAATGCCGTTTTCCTTAAGTGCCCATGTAACAGATGTTGGATTTGTTGTTCCTAAAAGCAGTACGCTTCCGTTGCCAAAACCTCCGACCGCATCAAAAGCTTCTTTCAATATGTCATCATTTTTTGACACATCACTGCATGGGGCATTAAGCCTTACAACCTTGCCTTTTGGATAATACAAGTCGCAGTTATCAAAAGAGGAAGTCTCCGCCTTTGCAGCATCAACTTCAGTGTCGCTTATTTTGAGCACCCCCTCCGCAGACTTAAGCATAATTCCATAACCCGTACAGTTTTTTACAGCAGAATCATTACTTAAATCAACCGTACATTTATTTTCAGCATAAATTCCTTTTGCGCAGCCGGAAACTTCTACATTAGAAAGAATAAGACTACAGTTTGTTCCCACAGAAACTCCTGTTTCTCCTGCTTTTGAAATCTTCACGCCTGTTAAGCTGACCTTAGATTCATCCCCAATCTCTATATTTGGAAGAGAAAGCTTATCTGAACCGCCACTTATATTTTCTATCTTTACATTTTTATCAATAACAATTTTTTCCGTATCAGCAGGCTGGCTTTTAAGGTAAATTGTTCCGCCTCCTTGAGTCTGTGCACATTTTAATATGGCTGCAGAAACCGTATTCAGCGGATAAAGCGAAGATCCGCCGTGCAGATCGTCGCCGTTATCAGACGCTGCTGCTACATAAAACGTAGAATACTGCAGGGCCGCTAAATCAACTGTTTTTTCATTGCCGTCAGAAGTGAACCATTTATCCGTTGTTGTTGCCGGAAAAACCGTAATCGAATCCGAATAAATTATTTTTGCATTTTTAAGCTGGTCGTTTGAAACCTCTAAATCATCAGCAGCTGCTTCAAAAAAATAAAACCGGGCATAATCACTAAAAGGCGTTACTTCATCTTTTTTAAGCGTATCTGAAGTAACTTCAGCTTTAATATACTTTGAAGCATCACTTCCGGCATAATCAGGAACAATGATACAGGATTTTACTCCGGTATTTCCGACTGTTACAGGAAGATTTATTGTACCAGAAGTTTCTCCATCCGCAATTTCAAGGTCAATGGTAAAATTAAATACACGAGTTCCGTCTTTAAGATCAAAGTTCATCTTCCCGGTCATGCAGACAGCAGAATTTACGGTAACAGTTCCTTCATCACCTTCCGTAATGTCAGTCACGCTGTCCGTCCTGGGACAGTACATTTCAAGCCTTGCAACCGATGCCCCCGTCCATGAAGGCGCCGGCACCGTAAAGGAAAGTGTTTTCTGATATTTGGTAACAACGCTCTGTGCCTCATCGCCTTCCTTATAAATCGTAAGGCGGTAATAAATTGAATTCAAAAAAGAAGCGGGAGCGGCATTACGGGCAAGATTATCTGTTTTATTGATGTCAAAGCGAATTGAACCTTCGGGAAGAGCCGTCTCTTCGTCAGAAGCCGGAATTACGTCAGTGCAGGAAAACGCCAGAACACAAAGGGCCGCAATAAAAAACTTCTTTAATAATTCTTTCATCTTACACTACTCCCTAAAACTTTAACTTTGGATAACCTTCGTGAGTTGAATCTGCTTCCCATTCAAGCAGTTCAATACCTGCTCCGTTGAAATTATAGTTTTTATTCTTAGCAACGTAAGCATTCATGGCACTTAACAGTGAGCCGGTATATGTAAGGGTCTGATCCCGCTCAGAGTTCTGTGCAGTACCGGCCGCAATGTCAGAAGCAGCATCCGCAAAGGTTCCGCAAGATGTAATTTTGGTTTCATTATTTTTGCTGTTTTCATCAATGTACGTATTAACACTATAACTCCAGAAGAAGCTCAATAATGAATTCTTAAAGGCATAGGAATTATAAGCTTCCGTATTGGTACTGCTTCCTCTTTTAACACAGCCGTCTTTCCAGTAACAATTATTACCGGTCGCCGAACCGGACTGTGAGCCTGTTATAGCCCCCGGCAGCCCGTTAGTGGCAACGAGAACATTGTCAGTACATGTAGATGTTATGTTTCCGCAATTAAAACAGTTTTCTATCAAACCGTTTCCATCATTACGGCCCGAAATACCGCCTACTTTACCATAAATACCTGCCCAGTAGGCAGTAGTATTATTAGCGATATCTCCAAAATTGGCACAGTTTACAATTTTACCCCTGTTAACAAAGGCAATACCGCCAGCGTCATTTGTCGATTTTACGGTAATATTGAGATAGTTAACGCAGTTAATAATCAGGCCTTCATTTTCTGCAACAACACCACCGGTTTGTATCGATGCCTTGGTATCGCCTGTGTTTGAATAGTTACCCATAATAACCACATTCTTAATAACGCCGTTAGGACCCACATAATCTGCAATTGCTGCAGTTCTGTACTGGGCTGATTTATTAAGCGTTATCGTATGTCCGTGGCCGTCAAAGGTTCCGTTAAACTTATGGTCACTTGTTCCTAAGAGAGGCGTACTGTCAGTTACTGTAATGTCAGCAGAAAGATCAATGGTCTGATCCGAAGAATCATCAAGGGTATTTATAAAATCAATGACATTTGCAAGTGTGGCCGTATCATTAATAGTCATAGAAGGCGCAACCATTGCTTCCGTCACAGAATACACAATACCTGAAACCTTGACAGAAAGTTCTACGGTAACCTGTTCGCCGTCGATTTTTCCGTCTTCATCAATTAAACCTTCTATTTCTTCTGGAAGAATTTTATGCTTAACATATTCGTTTTCTTTAGTTTCTGAAGAAAGCACGTCGCTCCTGAGCTTAACTTTTATTGAAGATTTCTGAGGAGTGAGCCTGTTTCCGCTTCCATCCGTTGCATAGAACGTTATATAAATTCCCTTAAGATAAAGCTGGTGGAAAAAAACTTTATCAGGATGCACTGTCATTACTTCTGCACTTGTTCCCTTGGCAAGGATACCGCACCTGTCAGAGTCAGAATAAACAACATAATACTCAAGGTCACTGTGCTCCGGATTTTTTGCAACGGTAAAGCGCAGGTTACAGAAATCCCCGTCCAGGGCATTCGGGTCGCTGGCTTCCAGAAGCTTAACCTTAGTTACGGCAGTGTCTTCAGGATATTCAGAAGGCCGGATGCAGGCTATCTTTTCAGCAGTACACAGGGCACTGGCATAAAGCATGGCATCCTTACAAAGATAAACCGGGCAGTTCTGAGCCAGATATGAGTCTTCATTTACATAAAGCCTTGCCCCGCTGTCTGCAATATAAGCACCGTATCCGCAGTTTTCATCATCTGAAGTTACAAAAGTTTTACCCGAAAGAACAACCAGCGAATTACTGTCACTAAGATACAGGACACCCCCGTCTGAAGGGGCAATGTTACCGGTAAGTTCAACATTTTTAAGGTTAAGAATTGCCTCTGCCACTGCAAAGGCCCCGCCGCCTGAAGTTCCTGCAAAAGCGCTAATACACAGGTTTTCAATAACGACAGAAGAACCGCCGTCAAGGCTCATAAGGGCAGAACCTGGAGAAGCCGGCGTAACCGTATGTACACAGGCCGCTCCGGATGAGTTCTGTGAAGTCAGGGTAAAGCAGTATTTTCCAGTTATAGAAATGTTTCCGTCTTCCATATCCGACAAGAGGATAATCGTGTTTTCAGAGTCCGTTTTATCTGCAAAAAGCTCAGAGTCAAGGGCCTTTGAAATCTTATTAACCGGTCTGGCCCTGCTTCCCCAGCCGCTGTCACTTCCGGATTTGTCTACATAAATTCTTTTACATACCGGCTTAACATGGAAGATTGCAAAATCACTTGAAACATAGGCAGGGTTTTCCGCATGGGCCTTTATCTTGCATTCCACAGGAGGAACAGGAATCTCTTTAGTTGAAAATACGCTTCCCTTACCCAGCAGAGTATCAAAAGAAGCTCCACCGTAAATTTCGTAAGCAACAGTACATGAAGAAACTGCTGCACCCGTAGTTAAGGTCTGAGGACGAATGAGCCTTACGTAGCCTGCCCCGTCTTCATCCTGTACGATTTGAGTTACAGCGGCATCTTCTGCATTTTCAAGTTCAGCTGTTTCACCGTCCTCATAACATACTGCAGTTGCCGACGGCACTGAAAGTTTCTGAGAATAAACAGAAGTTGAAGCAGAAGCAGAAAGGCCCCCTTCATCTTCAAGGGTGATTTTATAGGTAATGTTGTTTGTTTTAGGAACAAGGACGTCTTCCGTAAAAACATAGACAGGGTTTTCTCCCGGCGTAAAGCTTAAGGCAGCGGCCCCGTCCTGGTTATTCTCCGTAATGTCACCGTCTGCAACGGCCGATTTTACGTCACTGAGGGCAGTGCCGCTTTCATCCGCCGCAAAAGCAATATTACCTGAAGAATCAGGCGTAAGGTAGATTACCCTCTTTTTTACAGAACCGTTTGATTCAATGGTAAGGGTCTTTATGTCCCGGTGAATGCCCTTTACGTCTGAGCGGTCCGGAAGGTTAAAGCACAGGACATATTTTTTTGGCGTAGAGTCTCCCCCGGTTACAAGTACAACAGCCCCCTGAGGCGACGGCGGAACGGAATTGATTTTAAGTTTAAAGGAATAATCATCAAACTTTCGCAGGGATTTTTTTCAACAAGGGAAACAGTGGGCGAAAATATGCCGCCGCATTCCAGGGAAGTCAAAAAATCTTCCCTCAGTACTATAGTCAGAAGTGATTTATCCTTGTTCTGGCTGATGCTGAACGTTGAGTCTCCGGCCTCTCCTGCATCAGATTTAATAGTAAGGTTTAAGTCATACAGCTGCGGATTTCTGAGGTAAAGCAGAATCTCCTTGTCCTGCCCCGAAGAAAGGCAGTCAATTCCTTCCCTGTCCACTGCAACCGCTTCCTGATACTCATGCCGTCCTACTGCAGCAGTTTCCGTATATTCAATAAAAAACTCACGTACGGGCTCATTAAAAAACGAACATCCGTAAAAAAAGAGGACGCTGAAAATGACTGGTAGAAAAACTTTTTTAATGGATAACATTGTATTTTATAGTAACTATAACGCAAATATCTCCATTTTTCCTAATTTTTCCCGACAATCCACGGCAGTATCTTAAAAAAATGCATAAAATACGCCGCAATACCGCAGGCAGGGGGGGCCTTGCAGGGGGCGTTGCGGGGGCGGTTCCGGCAAAAAAGAGTTTTCTGCTATCTCATCACTGCAAAAACTGTTTCTGCAGCATAACAAATAAGCATGAATAATCCTGCTGCCCTTCCAATCTTTTTTCCTGCGGCAGCTGTAATCCATGTAAAAAGACTGACTGCAATAAGAATTGCCATATCGTAAACTGAAGCTGCATTTACTGCCACCGGATGAATGGCAGCAGATACGCCTAAAATAAAAAGCAGGTTAAAAATGCAGGAACCGATTACATTTCCTACTGCAAGAGAAGTTTCGCCTTTTCGTGCTGCAACGACCGATGTTACAAGTTCCGGAAGCGAAGTTCCCAGGGCAACTACAGTAAGTCCGATCAAAGTTTCTGTCATTCCAAAAAATCGCGCTATATTCTGGGCACTGTAAACAACACCTTTTCCGCCGGCAACTATAAGAACAATTCCCGCTGCAATAAACAAAAGGCACTTCCAGAGCGGAAAGAGTTTTTCATCCCCTTCTTCCTCAGGCGGATTTTTTTTTGCATCATAAATCAGATAAAAAATATAAAAGACAAATACAACAAGAAGACTGACTGCAAGCCATCTGTAAACACAGCCTGCATTATCTTCCATCAAAAGTGAAAAAAACTGACCTTTAAGAACGGAAGGAATTGAGACAACGGCAAACACTGCAGAAGTAGAAACAAGCGCAAGCGGAAAATCGCGTTTTAAAACCGCTGAATCAACAGGAACAGGATAAATCACTGCACAGAAACCAAGCACAACGAGCAGGTTAAAGATATTTGACCCTACAACATTACTGAAAGCAATTTCATTAGAACCTGCAAGGGCTGCCGAAGTACTTACCGCAAGTTCAGGAAGACTGGTCCCAAGAGCTACAATTGTAAGTCCGATAATAAGCGAAGGCACCTTAAAAATGCGGGCAAGAGCCGAACTTCCGTCAACAAAAATATCCGCACCTTTTACAAGAGCCGCAAACCCCGCAGCAAGAATTAGTGCATTCAAAAAAATCATTCTGTCCTCCGCTACAAAAACTACCGCTTTTATTCCACACGCGGTCCGTTCTTCTTCCTTTCCGGAAAAAAAATAACATAATTCTTTTAATATTACAAGAAATCATATTTTGCACAAAGAAATCCTGCCCCCATCCAGCTTTTATTTCAAGTCTTCTGTCTGAGATTCAGGCTTTGAAGAAAGTGTGATTTTCTGATAAGCGTCTTTTTTATCGTTAGGGTGGGGTTCAATTCCTATGATTGTAATATCATTTTTATCCGGACCATATACCCAGAAGATTCTTCCGGCTGCGGGTTTGTGATTTTCCAGATATGATTCCCAAACTTTCTGGCCGTAGCGCTTTGTTAAAGCTTCAATATCGTGAGTGCAAAGGCCTGGATAGCGGGGATCATTGCTTAGTTTTGAAAAACAGCTTACTAAAAGCTTGAAGAGTTTAAGTTCATTTTTATTTGCCGTCTGCTCTTTATATTTTTTTTCAAGACTTTCCCACAGTTCCTGCATCTGGGGAATACCCATTCGGATTTTATACATTATAAGAGTTCCTCGTATGCAGAAAAGTCTATTGGATCCCCGGCTTTTCCGGCTTTGAAGTTTTTCATGCTTTCATCCATCATAAAAAGAGTGTTTTGTGATA
>JAEEGH010017551.1_pt1 | contig 15240 bp, 11 predicted proteins | sample 9134181 | NCBI WGS metagenome assembly JAEEGH01 (sample SAMN16246544, study PRJNA631951) | gut metagenome | biome: gut microbiome; feature: rumen; material: DP-attached | host: Bos | place: Iran: Karaj | collected 2018-10 | reverse complement strand
GATGACGATGCGCGTACCCACTTCATCCTCGGGACGGTGCGTCTTCAGTTCCACTTGAGCGATGGCGGCAATGCTGGCCAAGGCCTCGCCCCGAAAGCCCATAGTCTTGATGCTGAACAAATCCTCTGCCTTACTGATTTTCGACGTGGCGTGACGTTCGAAACACAGCCTCGCATCAGTTTCCGACATGCCACAGCCATTGTCGACAACCATAATGAGTGCCTTCCCTGCATCCTTCACTACAAGGTCGATTTGTGTGGCGCCAGCATCCAAGGCGTTCTCCATCAGCTCCTTGACAGCAGAGGCGGGGCGTTGAATCACCTCACCAGCCGCAATCTGGTTGGCTACGCTGTCAGGCAGAAGTTTAATGATGTCAAGCATATCAAATTCTATCCCCTCAAATAGTAGACAATTTTTTCCATTAGACCAGTACCGAATACGAGATAAAAAACCAAACAAACAAATACGCCTAACACGATTCTACGAATCAACTTGGCGCGTTGTTCCTCTTTGCTTTCCTCATTTTTGGGCGCGCTCCAGCTGCGGCGCATCTGGGCGCGAAATTGTGCCTCGTGGCTCAACTTGGCATCATAACCCAATTCGGCCTTTTTCTGTTCCCACGCTTCCTTTTCAGGGTCATAATAACGTGGTATGTAGTTGAATTTTTTTGGATTGTGTCGATAAAAGAATGCCATGGCGTTTCTGATATGGGTTTTGGGTTAGAGAATATTGTAGTCTTCGTACGCGTCGTCGCCGAAAACGTCGAGTTCGCTGTCGTCACCAGCAGCTTGGTTACAATCAAGCGCAGCATATTTGCCCGTCAATGAGGCATCCAACAGGTCAATGGCATTGGTCAGCTCAAGAATTTCAGCCTCCTTAACGGTCTCGTCTTGATTCAGTTTCTCAAGGTCGGTCCGAAGACCAAGGATAGAAAAAGTGAACATCTGCAATTCGTCGCAGTCCTCTGTCTCCTGGATCTTGGTCTCAAAACTTTCGATATCTTTCCGCAAGGCTTGAACCGCTTTCGATGGTTTTTCGGTACATGCATAAGTTACTAGCAACAAAGCATTTAGCAAAATCAAGATGAATCTCTTCATATCGAATGGGGGTGTTTAACAACATTGAACATTTCTCATTTCGGCCTCAAAAATACGAAGAAAATCTGAAACGATGGCCACAACACCTTAATTATTAATCCTCGACAAAAATTTCACCTTTTCCCTTTCTACAAACAAGCCACTAACAAACAAGTGGTTATCAAGTTATGAACAGCCGTTGTTGAATAATTTTGCCCCAAAAAAGTGGAAAATGTTATTTCAGAAGGTGTGGCTCTTTGGAGAAAAACCTATATTTGCACGCCTTTTAAGGCGAATTGAAAACGGCATGACGACAAACGAAAACAACATAATCCAATCAAACTAATTACTAACTTAAATTACTAATTATGAAAAAGTTACTTACCTTTTTCGTGGCAATGATTGCCTCCATCAGCTTGATGGCCCAGGTGACTTCGTCAAGCATCAGCGGTAAGATTACCGACAACAACAAGTCGGCTCTCGCGGGTGCTACCGTTGTCGCAACACACGTTCCTTCGGGCGCACAGTATTACTCTGTGGCCGATGCCAACGGCACCTACCGTCTGCTCAACATCCGTCCCGGCGGACCTTACAGACTGGAATTCCGCATGGTAGGCTTCCAAACCGCCGTTGAGAGCAACGTCTCGGCAACTCTCGGCGAGACAAAAATCCTGAATGTCCGCATGAGCGAGGAGAACATCGGCTTGGACGAAGTGGTTATTTCGGCTGAAGCTGTCAGCAATGGCATGGACAGCGACCGCGCCGGCGCAACCACCGCCGTGAACAGTGAGCAAATTGCCACCTTGCCCACCATCACACGTAGCCTCAACGATGTGTTGGCCTTGACACCTCAAGCTGCCACCACCTCCAACGGTCTGGCCATTGGTGGCGGTAACTATCGTTCATCGTATGTCACCGTCGACGGTGCCGCATTCAACAACGCCTTCGGTATCGGTAGCAACCTGCCTGCTGGCGGTAGCCCCATCTCGTTGGATGCTCTCGAAGCCATGACAATCAACCTCACGCCTTTCGATGTCCGTCACAGCGGCTTCACCGGTGGTGCTATCAACGCCGTCACCAAGAGCGGTACCAACCAGTGGCATGTCAGCGTATATGACTACTTCACCAACGATGGTCTCATGGGCACCAAGTACGGCAAGAAAGACGAACTCGGCAACTATCCCGACCGCCTGAAGCTCTCGCAGTCGTTGGACAACACCGCCGGCATCAGCGTTGGTGGCCCCATCGTGAAAGACAAGCTGTTCTTCTTCGTGAACTTCGAGTATCAGAGCGACGTTGACCCCGGTCAAAACCACTTTGCCCGTGAAAGCGAAAACGACGAGTACGGCAGCGGCACCCAATACAACCGTCCTACTGTCGAAAAGATGGAAGCAATCAGCAACTATCTCCAAACCACCTACGGCTACAACCCTGGCCGTTACCAGAACTACAGCGCCAGCACTCCTGACTACAAGCTGTTGGCCCGTATAGACTGGAACGCCAGCGACAACGACAAGGTCAACATCCGTTACAGCATGGTGAAGAACAAGTATTCCACTTCTCCTTCAAGCTCCATCAACCCCTTGTCCAGTTCTGTTTATAACCGCAACACCTACGGCCGTACTTCACAATACGCGCTGTATTTCGAGAGCAACCGTTATTTCCAAGAGCAAAACTTCTCGTCTGTTGCCGCCGAATGGAACCACAGCTTCTTGAGCGGTCGCGGCAACAACATGTTGCGTGCCACCTATTCGCACCAATATGAGCCTCGTAGCTTTGTGGGCGACCTCTTCCCCACGGTTGACATTCTTGAAAATATTGACACCGATGGCGATGGCATCGCTGAAACTCCTGCCGTTTACACCTCCTTCGGTCCCGACCCGTTCACTTATGGCAACCTGCGTGATGTGCAGACCGCTGTCATCACCGACGAGGTAAGCTACCTCACAGGCATCCATAATTTCACCTTCGGTGGCCAGTTCGAGTTCGACAACACCAAGAACGGCTTCATGCAAGGTGGCGCTGGCTACTATGTGTACAATAGCTGGCAAGATTTCGTCGACAACGCCAATCCTCGCGCTTTCGCCATTACATACGGCAACAACTTGAACCACGAGCAGGTGTATCCTTCCTTCAACTACATGCAAGGTTCGCTCTATCTGCAAGACGAAATGACCCTCAGCGAGCGCTTCACGCTCGCTCTTGGCCTCCGCGTCGAGTTGCCATACTATCCTTCGATTGCAGAATACAACACCAACAAGGAGTTTGACTCCTTGGCCACTGTTGAGTCGTTCTACACCGATGCCCAAGGCAAAGCCGTTGCCTCCACCATCTACGGTCGCTCAACCGCTGACATGCCTAAAGCTCGTGTGAACTTCTCACCCCGTTTGGGCTTCAATTGGGACCTCACTGGCGAACGTAAGTACATCCTCCGCGGTGGTTCCGGTCTCTACACTGGTCGTCTGCCTTTCGTGTGGATCGTCTCTACCGTGGGTAACTCCAACTGCCTGCAAAGCCAATACATCAACAGCAACGAAGAGACCCAAATCCACTTCCCGAGCGCGGGCAATACGACCCCCAATGGTATCATTACCGCCAACTCTGACCTGCTGCTGACGGGCGACCTGCCAGCTCCCCAATCCACTACTCTTATGGACAAGAACCTCCGCATGCCCCAAACCTGGAAGAGCAGCTTGGCATTCGATGCCACACTTCCTGGCGACATCAAAGCCACTGTGGAAGGTATCTACAACAAGGACATCACTTCCGTGGCCGTTACAAAGCTTGGCCTTGTTGAGGACGACCCCATTCAACTTCCTGGTGAGGAAAAGTGGGGACCAAGAGCGCACTGGACCAGCGAAGGCATCAGCAACTCCCAAGGCAGAGCTGTCACTCCTTATCTGATTACCAACACCGACAACAATGGTTACTATTACAGTGTCATGGGTCAGTTGAGCAAGAGATTCGACTTCGGTCTTGACTTGATGGCTGCCTACACTCATGCACAAGGCAAGAACGTCACCGATGGTATCGGCGACCAAGTCACCTCGGCTTACAACACCAACGCTTTCGGTATCCATGGCTCCAACAGCCACGAACTGGGCTACAGCTCGTATGTTGCACCTAACCGCCTGCTCTTCAACCTCGGTTGGACCTGGGCCGTCGGTCAGCGCACTTTGGAAACTATCGGCGTTTACTATGAAGGCTACAACCTCTGCTACATTGGAACCGGCAGCAACATCTACAGCTACACTCGCTACAGCTACACCATGACCAGCAACGTGAACGGCGACGGCGGCTCAAACAGCTTGATTTACATTCCTTATGAAGATCAGCTCGTCAATGATGATGCCAGCAAACTTATGCCTTTCGTCAGCGCTGATAATGCCGCTGAATTCAACGAGTTCATCAAGGCTGACAAGTATTTGAGTGCCCACCGCGGCGAATATGCCGAGCGTGGTGCCGTTGTGGCTCCTTGGAGACATACCATCAACGCCAAGTATGAGCGTACCTACAAATTCAAAAACGGTATGTCGTACAGCATCGGTGTCGACGTGAAGAACATCGCCAACCTGCTTTATAGAGGCTGGGGCAACGCACAGATCATGAACTCTGGCGACATCCTGAAACTCACGGGCAATGGTTCGGATGAGAATCCTTACACCTACACCTTCGTCAATCCGATTTGGAACACCCACGCCAGCACTTATTCCACCTGGTCAGCAGCCTTCAACCTGCGTTTCAATTTCTAAATTATGCTTTTGTAGAGACGGTTCATGCACCATCTCTAAAGCATGACCTATGAAAAAAGCACCTCGTTTCGGGGTGCTTTTTTTGGTTTTCGGGTTGGATTTTACAAAACCATATCATACAACCCATCGAAATACCAAAAAATTCCTATTTTTGCATTTTGTTTGGACTAATAAATCCGCACAAATGGCTCTATAGGTCGATACTGCATCAATATCATCGCAATGAAAACAAAGATTCTAACCTTATTGTGTTTTGCATTCTCACTAGGCTTGTGTACAAAAGCCCAGGTGCCTGACACCCTTGACCCTACATCGATTTACCAACAATTCAAAAACCAGTCTTTAGACCAATATGATGCCTTTAAGGAAAAAGCCTACCGTGACTTTGAGGCCTTCCTTGCCGAGGCTTGGACTGAATACGAGTGCATCGCAGGCCGAACCACCGTTTATTCCCAAGCAAAGCCGAAAAGCGTCTCAGCCATGAAGGTGGCTTCGGGAGAAAGCGGCACAGAAGTACCCTTCATCATCAGCGACAAGCCCACCATTTGGCAACCCATGAGTTACCAACCTTCGGCCAAAATCAACTATCCTGACGCCGTCAACGTCCGATTCTATGGCCGTGAGCTGACCTTCCGCTTCCCGAAAGAACTACGCATTACAGCCAAAGGTAATAAAGAAAAGGATGTGGCCAACTATTACGCTGCCATGCGGGAGAACGACCCCAAACAAACCCTGCAAAAAGAAGTGGGCGAAGCCGTGAAAGGAATGGGACTCAACGAATGGGGTAATTTTGCACTGTTCCGTACCATCGCAGAAACGACCTTCAAACGGAGTGATGATTGTGTGCTGTTTTGTTTCTACATGCTTCGCAGCCAAGGGTTCCGCGCAAGGGTGGGCCGAGGGCACGACAGCGGACAGCTTATGCTGCTCCTCGCCTTGGACAACAGCAAGGAAGTGTACTCACTCCCCTTCTTCCGCTTCAACGGCGAAAAATACTATACCGTGATGGGAGGCCAAAAAGGAGAAGATGCCTATTCCTACAACGAAAAAGCCGATGACAAAGGCTTGCATGAGGTGGGACTCGACTTCAACCAAACGCTCAATATCGCCCCGTGCGACAAACAACGCACCCTGACCATATCCCAAACCAAAACCACCATCAATCTGCCTTACTCCTCCACCCACCTGCGCTATTACGACGACATGCCCATGACCATTTTCCCCATATACTTCAAGACAGGCGTTTCCGACGAGGCGCAAAAGGTGTTGGAAGAGACGCTGGCTCCATGGGGAAAGCAATATGATAAAGTGCAGCAAGTCAACCTTTTGCTTAATTTCGTGCAGAACGCCTTCAGTTACAAAATCGACGAAGAACAGTTTGGACGGGAGAAATACTTCTTCCCAGAAGAGGTGATCGGCTATCGTTACAGCGACTGCGAAGACCGCGCCGCCTTTTTCGCTTGGTTGGTACGCACCTACGTGGGATGTGATGTGATTGGTGTACTCTACCCCGACCATTTGGCAACGGCCGTCTATTTAGGTACCGATGCCAAAACTACTGGTAAAAGCTTTTTGCATCAAGGCAAGCGCTATGTGATTTGCGACCCCACCTGCCCCAATGCTCCATTGGGTTCCGTGATGCCAAAACTGGAAAATGCTGCATACGAAATTGTTGACATCAACTAAAAAAGCTAAAACCATGAACAAAAAACGCTGGATTCTTATTATCATCATCACAGCCTTGATCATTGCCCTCGGCATTGCCTTGTATTTCATATTGCGTCCTACCTTGTACCATTCCGAAATCATCGATCCACGCACTCTTCATGCCAGTTCAGCAAACCAAGAGATGCTAGTGGGGCTTTGGCAAGACGACGGGCATGTGTTCTATCGCTTCAATCCCGACGGTACGGGATCTACTTGGGACACCGATGATGACATCACAGAAGACGAAGCTACAGAATTCGGATGGGAGGCTTACGAAGAAGCCATCATGATGACACACAAGTTGAGGATACGCGGTATCGTGCCACGGTATTATGAGCTTGACCGTCTCAACGCCTTCGACCTGCGCTTCCACGATTCTTACACCAATTATACCCTGGAGAAGGTCGAGGAAACAGTAGCTGTCGGCGAAGAATAGTCCTAAAAAGCTTTCCTTATCCCAAATTTTGTCTATCTTTGCGGCCAAACTGATACAACAATACTATCAACATTATCCAAAATGAAAAGGCCACTATGTTTACTGTTGGGTTTGGGACTTCTGGTGTGCCTCTGTGCCTGCACGGATCCATTTTCCAATGATAACAATGATACCTTTGAATCATCTTTGCTTTATGGCAAATGGCAAGAAGGCACTGTTTATGAGCACTATTATGCCTCACCCGTGGACTATGTTCTTTCCACAGGCGACATCGTGAAGGTCAACGGCATCACTTGGGACACGTCAGACGATGTCGGCGAAGACGAAGGACAAGCCTTCAACTGGACCCTCGACGGTGCCACCTTGACCCACGAACACATCAGCACCTTTGCAACCGTTCCCAAAATCTATACCATCACCACGCTTACCTCCGACAGGCTGACCTACGTTGACGACTATGGGACAAGCCATTATTATACAAAGGTGGATTAGTTTTCAATATTCAGAGTTCGCATCCCTATGAAAAAGGCAGCAAAAATCATCGGAATCTCATTAGCATCCCTTGTGGGATTGGTTTTGGTTGTGGCGGCAGTCGCCGTGGCCATACTGAATTCCTCCGAAAGGCTGACCAAAATAGTCAAAAAATACGCACCTCAATGGATTAATTGCGACATGGAACTTGGAGAAGCCAAGCTGAACCTGTTCGAAGACTTTCCCAATATTGGCATCGACATTCGCAACGCGGCCTTCCTCAACCCTATGGAAGGCTCGCCATCCGACACGGTAGCCAACATCGACCAACTCACACTCATTGCCGATGCAAAAAAACTGGTGCGTGAAAAAGCCATTATAATAAATGAGTGTTTCATTGAAGACGCTTTCATTAATCTTTACAACGATTCCACGGGGCAGCGCAATTTTGATGTCTTCAAGAAGAAAGAAGACAAAACTGAATCCGATTTTGATTATCTCATTGATATCGAAGAGGTAAAACTGAAGAACACAACTTTGTTCTATAACGACGACCGAAATGGTATGGCGGCGCAAGCGAAAAACCTCGATTTGAACTTGGAAGGTGGAATGCAAAACGATAGTATAGATGCAGTCCTCGACCTGAAGGCTGCAGCATTGTCCTTACGCGTAAAAGACATCGATTTGGCAATCAATGACTTGAAGATGAATTTTGATGGTGACTTGAAACAGAAGGAAACCCTAGACTGCCTTTTCGAAATGCATACGCCTGACATTTGCTTGGCCATTAAGGAGAACTATTTGGAACACGACACCTTGGATTTAGACGGTTATCTGAATTTGGACTTGGCCCAAAAAAAGGCTTATTTCGACGAATGGGAAATTGACTTGAACCAGTTTGAAATCATCGTAAGAGGTCAAGCACAAATGGCAGAAAACAAGGATATTGGGCTTGATGTCAACCTGTATACCAACACTTTGACCATTGAGGACGTGTTGACCTACCTGCCAGAAAAGTTGCAACAAAAGCTCAATAGCATCGAGTATGCCGGAAAAGTGCGTATCAAAGATGCAGTTGTTGTGGGCACATACAACGACAGCATCATGCCCAAAATTTCGGCGCGAATCCAGACCGAAAACGCCACAGTGAATGTGCCAAAATTGCCTTATCCCTTTACGAATGTCAACTTGGATGCAGATTTGAATTTGAACCTCAATTCCGACACCAACACATTGGCTATCAATAGCATGAATGCAAAATTCAACCGTAGCAGCTTGACTGTCAACGGTTTGTTGGATGATCTTTTGGGCGACATCGGACTGAAACTGAATGTGAAAGGTGACGTACCCATGAGCGACGTGAAGCGGTTTTTGCCAAAACACATCCAACTTGCTGGACGCACCCGTCTTGACATGGCAGCAGATTTCCGTCTCGAAGACTTGATGAAGACGCTGAAAGACTATGACTTGAACCGTTTAGATGCCCGCGCCTCACTCAAAATCAAAGACTTTGCTTTCGGCATGGACACCATACAAGCCTACGCACCGCAGTTGAATCTCAACCTCGTTTCGCCATCCACTGCCAAGAAAGACGGCATCCACATCGACCTGGCCTCTGAACAGATGGAAGCACAAGTCGGGACACGAATCAATGGCAACCTTGACCATCCCATCATCAAAGCCAATGTCGCCAGTTTCAATGGTGGTATGGAAAAGATGGATTTGACAGCCGAACTGCAATGCAGCCAATTGGCTTTGGCTTACGACACCATTACAGCACAAATCGAATCGCCATCCCTTTCCGTGACATCCTTGCCCAAATCGTCGTCTCAAGGGATGAACGCACAAATCAATTTTGAAAGCAAAGGTTTGGAAGCCGCTTGGGGAAAACAGCACACTTTGAATACCAACTCGTTGGAATGTAGCACCCGACTAAAACAAAACAAGGCAAAATCAGGTTTTCTCAATCGTTGGAACCCAACCATTGAGTTCGTCCTTGATGACGCACTCGTCAAAACCATTGTCATCAATGAGGAAATCCGGATCAGCACCATCGACTTTTCCTTGGACACCTCCCAAATCAACCTCAAGAAAAGCACTTTCAACATCGGCACATCCAATTTGAGCATAGAAGGCGACATCACCGGCTTCAAAGAATGGATGGAAGACCACAACCATCTGATGAAAGGTGAGTTATTGCTTTCGTCCGATTTACTGGACATCAATGAGATTATGGACATCACCAATGGCTTGGGCCGTTCCGATAATGAAAAAACCGCGACAGAAACCGATAGCAAAGGCCCCTTTATGGTACCTGAAGGGGTTGATTTCAATTTCACCGTCAAGACGAAGAAATCGCTTTACGACAATTTCGACCTGAACAACTTGAGCGGATCTCTGACAGTGAAAGACGGCACCCTCATTCTAGAGGAAATCGGCTTTACCAACAAGGCTGCCAAGATGCTGCTGACAGCCATGTACCAGTCGCCACGCCCGAATCATCTTTTCCTTGCTATGGACTTCCATCTTTTGGATGTGCAAATCCGCGACCTCCTTAACATGATACCCTTTATCGACACTTTGGTACCCATGCTGAAGACTTTCGACGGACAAGGTGAGTTCCACATTGGTGCCGAAACCAACCTGAAATCAAACTACGAACCCAAAATCTCAACCTTGCGAGCTGCTGCCGACATTGAAGGCAAGAATCTGACTGTCAATGACAAATTCGCTTTCACGAATATTACCGACAAGCTTCAAGTCAGCACAAACGGTGAATACCGCGTGGACAGCCTTGATGTACAACTGACGGCATTTAAGGATGAAATCGACTTGTGGCCTTCTCAGATTGCCATCGGAAAATACAAGATTACGGTGGATGGGCGCATGACCTTGGACAGAAATGGAGAGTACCACCTTTCCGTAACTGAAACGCCCATTCTCCTTCCCAACCGCATGGGACTGAAGTTGTCGGGACCTATCAATGACCTGGATTATGAGTTGGAGAAGCCCAAGTTCCCAACGCTCTACAAGCCCAACAAACGCAACGACCGCGAGCAGATGTATTATGACATGAAAAAGAAAATCGCCGATCGGATGAAGGCGAACGTGAAATGATGACAAACCATAAAGCAAAAGGCATTCACACAACGGAATGCCTTTTGCTTTTGCCTGATTAAACCTCGAAAGATTATTCCTGTTCCTTGAAGCCTTCCCTGACGAAACCAGATATCTGGTTGGCATATTCCTGCGACAGCTCGCTCTCCTTGATGGCATTCTCCAAGGCACGCTGACGTGCTTTCGCAGCCTTGGATTCATTCACGACGTAGAACGACATCATTTCGAATGTCTCCTTGCCATCCTTGTTCTTCCCCTTAGAGCGGATGATAGTATAGGAAGGCTCCAGTTCACCCTTGATTTCCTTCACCACCAACGACTCGTAGGCAGCGCAGAACTTGTCGAACTCACTCGGGATGTCATCAGCATCACCGAACATATCGCTCGTGATACGACCACGGACAAACGTCTGGCACTGACGTGCATAGTCGTTGATAGCTGAATTGGCTGCGGACTGCATACCCACGTTCTTCGAAATGAAAGAAGAAGCCACTCCCGTGATTTCTCGGGCACCTTCTTCGTGAACCTTCTTGTAATGGTCAAGAAGCGCGGTTTCCATAGTGCGTGAAGTACCGTAAATGGTCCAACCACCTTTTTTGTACTCTTTCATCTTGGCTTTCACTTCCTTCTTCATGGTTTTCTGAATCTGCTTTTCCGACTGGGCGTTCATCGTAGGCATGGCCATTGTCATGGCAACCACAAGCATCAAAAGCATACCTAATTTCTTCATTTTACTGTTCCTTTCTTTTGTTTAATTGTTTAACTGTTGATTGAATTGTTGTTTTATTGATTTGCCTAATAGTGTCACTTATTTGCAATAATTAGTCCAAAAACTCAATTTTTTTTGCAATATTTGATAACTAATTGATTATCAACTTAATTAATCTTATTCAAAATAATCATCCATGGGTCGGTAGCTGAAGGTCGGTACAGTCCATCCCATACTTTGTAGCCGTCTTTGACTACAGTCACACGCTGTGTCTTGTCCTGTTGGCTGAAAGGTATCTCGATTCGGAATTGTCCAAAAGCGTCAGTTGTGTCCGCAAGGTCTTGCAGTGTCACCATGGCGCCAACAACAGGTTGTTCGGTTTCGAAGTCGACCACCCGACCAAACACTACGCCCAATTCGTTGTTGCGTTTCAAGCATAATGTAAAGGACTTCTGCACTTTTACCATGGTGTCGATAGGTTGGTAACCGTCAGCCTCGAAGACGACATGCACTGGCTTCTTCCTATATTTGTAAGGAATGTCGTTGAGAAACACTGTTGGGCTACCCCCATTCACCTCGACGGCCTGCACTGCATTATCGGCATAGTCACAACGCAAAGTGCCTTCCCTAAAAGGCAGCGCGGGAATGTTGAAGTTCTGGTCCTCAATGACATTGATCCGCATCTGCAATGGGGTTGACACGCGCCACATGGCAAACGCGACCACACCTATTAATAATAGAGCCAAAGTTCCGAATAGGTAGAAACGCACTTTCTTCTTCCCATGAGCCTCTTCATCAAAAAATAGACCCTCATCCGCCATGCGCTTGATGATTTCCTCGTAGGCCACGTCGGCGAACTTACGCACATAGCCCAATTGATAGTCGAAGTTCTGCATTTCGGGATTGGCCGATAAGGGAGCTGCCTGTTTTGTGGCCACCATAAAGCAGCCTGTATGTCGCCAGCGTTCCAAAAACTCATTGGCTGTATAAACGGCATCTTGTTCGGGATGCGATGGGTCTTTCACCTCAACTTTCAGGTTGTTAGGATCGGTGGTATCAATGCCAGCCACAAGCATGACATGCTGTGCCAGTGCTTCGTCGGTTTCGGCATCAACACCCACAATAATCTTATGGCCTTGGCTCAGCTCATGCATAATGTGATAGACGCCAGCGTTGCGCATCTGCACAGCCTCCACCCCGTAATGGTTAAGCAATTCACCTACAAAGTCAAAGGCACTCCCTTTCCCTTCTTCAAACCACCCCCGCTTCATAGCTAAAGTGGTCAGCTCTTCCGTTGAAACCTCAATGCCATAATTGCGCAACACCATTTGCTGTGCCTTTATCGCACAATCCATTTTCTCCGACTCGGCGGCGAGCGCATAGTCATCATAATCCACCAGAGACCGAGCAAACACCGATGGAGCCGCAACATCCTCTTGGTAGGCCATTTCGGCGCGAGCTTCATAAAGGAGGTCCATCTCGTCGTCGTTTTCAGCGAGATAGTTTTCCACCGCTTCCCGTTCCGCTGCTGTAACCTTGCCTTCTAGATAGCAGGCTATCAATTCATCGGTGATTTGCATCTTTTTGTTTTCCATAGTCATGCCTCCTTCCTTTCTTGCATTATTGACTTGAGTTCCATTCTGGCTTTCTTGGTCAAGTTGTAAACTGCCGTAACCGTACAATCCATTTCTTCAGCGATGTCTTCAGCCCGCTTGCCTGTCAATTCAGCGAGCAATGCGTAGCGCTCACGAGGTTTCGACAACCTGTCGATGGCTTGATAAAGTTCGAGGCGGCTCATCTCATGGATGATGTCGTAGTCATCCGTCTCGTTCTTCTGGTGCTCGACAATCAATTGAGGGTCTATGGCAATTAATTTAGTCTGAGAAAGGCGCTTTTTTTTGAAAAAACGTAAAGCTACCACCGTAAGCCAAGTATTCAACCCTGATTTGAACTCAAAATTGCGAAGTCTTTCCCAATCATTCCCAAAAAGGTATAGATAAAACTCGGTGATCAATTCTTCCTTGGTGCCTTGTGACCCAAATACGCTGTGGATGATGTGAGCAAACATGCCATTGCAACGATGAAAAAACAAGTACTCAATGGCATCTTGGTCATTGGCTATGAGCAAAGCAACCAACTCTCTATCGCTGAGACTATCAAAGGATGCCTTATGCCTTTCGCGCATGACTTATTCCAATCTTTTCAACAGGTCTTGCAATTCATTACGTTGTTGACCGAAGTCGCCAGCTTCAATTTCTTCAAGCAACTCGTAAGCCCTCAAAGCTTTACGGAAGCAGAAGGCAGCCATGATGTTATCGTCGATTTTCATGAAAATCCGGCCAAGATAAGTGCAGCTTTGTGCATATTTAGCCCCATTAGTAGCAAAGTCGGACTCGTATTGCATGCAATAGTTGTCAAGGGTAATCACATCGGAACGAAGTGATTCTGGCACATTGAGCAAGGCATACATATCGGCAGCCGTATACTCTTCTGGGATTGTCATAGGATAAGCCCCGGAAAAGACAAGATAGTTGTCCATTACACTGGTAGCAGGAGTATCACCCGACAATGCAAAGGCAGCCTCCATGTCGCCCGTTTCCAACCTATGATATACAGAACGTGTTTCATCATCAAGGTCGTCTTCATTGAGACGAGCCAGCCTGTCAGCGGAATCGTCGATTTGAAGGTAAGCTTCCTTCAGCTCGGCCTCGGCTTGCGATTTCCAATAATTCAGTTCGGGTTGGGTGATGATTTGCTGCGCAAATTGTTCGTTCAGGAAACTCATGGTGGAATCGTAGCGGCTGATACAGGCTTCTTCAAGGAGAAAATAGTAACGCATCTGTGCCTCTTTCACTTTCCCTGCAGGTGCCATAACGATACGAAGCGTATCACGATTGGTAAGGGTGAATCCTTCGCGGGAGATGTGGGTGTTGACCATTTCAAAACCATGCTTTCGCGCGTTGAGTCCAACCACCACGTCACCGACACTATGTTCGCTAAAATTGAGGCGGAATAAGCCATCGACATCGCTCGCGGTAGGTTGGCAGTCGTGCGCCGAAGGAATGGTGACCGACACGCCCTGCAACACCTTACCTCCCGAATTGATCACCACTACACGACCATATTGTACCATTTGGGCTGACAGCACACCGCCTTGCAAAGCAGCAACCATCAGCCCAATTTTCAAGATATTCCACAATGCTTTCATTTCCGTATGTATTTCTGATTTTGCGGCAAACTTACATAAAAATCACGAATTATCAGCCAAAAGTATAAAAATCGGTGAAAAAGGCAAGTCCAGGCCAAATCTTTGCAGCCTCATGGAAATGAAATTTTGCGTACCTTTGCAGGCGAATAATACTATTCTTTTGAATTTATCGTTATTCTTGAAATCCAATCCTAAAAATGTCACTGATACTTTTTATCCTTATCGTTCCGGCACTGTTCACCATCCCGATTGCGTTCTGTTGGAAGCAGTTCGAGAAGGCCGGACAAAAAGGCTGGTACAGCCTAATCCCCTATTACAACATCTACATCTTCCTGAAAATCATCGGGAAACACAAGAAATTCTGGTGGTGGTTTTTCATCATCTTCCCCTACATCAACGTTTTCATGCTGCTACTCATGCTCGTCGAGTTGGGCAAGTGTTTCGGCAGGTTTAAGGTTTGGGAAGAAGGTATGGCTGCCATCTTGCCCTTCATCTTCTTCCCCATCATCGCCAAGGACGACGAATACCAAGACCCCAACACAGCCAAACGGCCCAAAAAGTCGGCTGGGCGCGAATGGTTTGACGCCATCATTTTTGCCGTGGTCGCCGCCCTGATTATCAGAACATATGTCTTCGAAATGTTCACCATCCCCACTTCAAGTATGGAAAAGTCGTTATGCGTCGGCGATTACTTGATTGTCAGCAAGATACAATACGGACCCAAAAGACCTAACACACCACTAGCCTTCCCGTTTGTACACAAC
>JAEEGH010017546.1_pt1 | contig 15244 bp, 10 predicted proteins | sample 9134181 | NCBI WGS metagenome assembly JAEEGH01 (sample SAMN16246544, study PRJNA631951) | gut metagenome | biome: gut microbiome; feature: rumen; material: DP-attached | host: Bos | place: Iran: Karaj | collected 2018-10 | reverse complement strand
AGGTATTCCCGCAGCGTGTCAATGTCGTGGGTGTTGTAGTCGTAGGTGTTGTTGATGGCGACCTGGCCCGCGCCGAAGGCATAGACGATGTAGTCGTCGGTCACGACCAGCTCGCCCACCTGCTTCAGCCGCTTGGCAGCGTCATACTCATAATAGCTGTTGGAGAAGTCGCCGCCTGCGGAGGACATCCATTCGTGGTTGCCCTGGGTGTAGACCGCATCGCCGACAACGCCGGCCTCCTCCAGCGTGTCCATGTACTCCATGACCGCGCCGGTCCAGGTCCAGAAATCCTCGGCGTTGGAGGCATAGGCGGAACCCATGTCGCCGCAGGAGCCGAAGGTGTCGATATACTCGATGCCGGAGGCCTCCAGCCAGGTCTTCAGGTTCAGGTTCTTCCCGTCATAGTGGATGTCGGAGGTGAAGCCCAGGGTGATGGAGCCGTCGTCGTTCTTCACAGCTTCCTTGACGATGGCTTCGGGCGCGGGGTACACCTCGGGGATCGGATCCTCAGGCTCCTCGATCTGGGTGGCTTCGCGCTCGTAGAGGGTGATGGGAGCCGCGGTGCTGTTGTCTCCGTTGATGTAACTGAAATCGGTTCCGTCAAAGGTCAGATAGCCTTCTCCGGCGCTGGTGGTCCAGGTGAAGAATCCGTTTTCGTAGCGCACGGTGCGGCCGCTGCCGTAGCTGGCCAGTCCCACGCTGCCGCTGGGATAGAGGTAGGGCTTTTCTTCACCCGCGAGGGTCATGCCGATGTTCTTCACATAGGTGTCTTCATACAGCCAGAACACCACGTCGTCTTCCACCGTATAGACGAGGCTGCCATCGTCGGTGATTTCCACCTCTTTGGCAATGAAGGTGTTGGCTGCGGTAGCGCCGAAGGCATAGTAGCTGTCACCGTACTGGGTGACAAGGGCGTATTCCTTGCCCTCGGTAAATGCGTCCGCTGCCGTGGCCTGGCCGGTTTTCACGAAGAGCTGAATGGCGGCCGCAGCAGCGCCTTCACCGCCGCTCAGAACGCAGCCGAAAGCGTTGCCGTCGAAGGTCAGATAGTCGGCGCCTGCGCTGGTACTCCAGGTGATGTTCCCATTTTCATAGGAAATCTCGCGGCCGCTGGAGTAGGTCATCAGGCCCCTGCTGCTGCTGGGGTAAAGGAAGGTGCCGCCGATGGAGAAATAACCATCCTCGTCATAGAGCCAGTCAGCCGCGTCCGAATTGACGGTGGCGTACTTCTCGCCTATGGTGACCTCGGCTGCGCCAAAAGCCGTGCCGTCATAGGTCAGGGCATAGTACTGTCCGTCGCTTTCCGCGACAAGCAGGTTCTCCGTCCCGGGGGTCAAAGTGTCGACAGGAAGGTACAAGCCGCCGCCGGACGCTTCTGCCCCCTCCTCTCCGTCCGCGCCGACAATGGTTATCCCGCCGAAAAGCGAGACAATCATCAGCAGCGACAGCAGGAGCGCCAATGCTTTTTTGCCTCTTGTTTTCACGATTTCGCCTCCTAATATAGTTTCTAAATTATTATGCTTTTCTCTACTGACTGTAACTGTTCTGTTATTATAGCAATTATTCCGCAATAAATCAATCATAAAATCGTCGCAGTTCACAGTTTTCTTTGTCAATGCCGCCCGGATTTTGTGCTCTTTCATCTATTTTCTCTGCCGGTAACGGCAGTGCAGTTTTCCGAATAGCCATGTTATTTCCGGAAAAAAGATTGACGGCGGCGGATTTTTCAGGCATGATAGAAAAAACGGAGTGTGGTTTAATTGAATGAAATGGGGTGCTGTGATGATCGACCTGGAGTACTGGAAGGAAAAAGCGACGGAGTGCGGCTTCTCCCATGTGGGAGAGCTGGACGTGGACACCATCGTGCTGCGCAAGGAGGCCCGGGACGCCTGCGCGGAAAACAAATGCCACAACTACGGGAAGAACTGGTCCTGTCCTCCCGGCTGCGGCACCCTGGAGGAATGCGACGCCAAAATCAGGAAATTCAAGCGCGGCCTGCTGGTGCAGACCACGGGTGAGATCGACTCATTGGATTTCGACGGCTTCATGGAGCTTGGCAGGAATCACGGCGAAGCATTCAAAAAGTTCGCGGAGCTGGTGCGCAGGGAGATTCCCGGCGCCATGATCATGGGCGCCAGCGCCTGCATGGGATGCAAAAAATGCACCTACCCCGACGCGCCCTGCCGCTTTCCCGAAAAGCTCTCCCACCCCATGGAGGGTCTGGGGATGATCGTCAGCGACGTGTGCAAGGCCAACGGGGTGAAGTATTACTACGGCCCCGGCACCCTGACCTACACCGGCTGCGTGCTGACGGACTGACGGCGGCGTAATCTTCGCTCCCTCCGTCTCCGCGGTTTCCGCAAGCGCCGCGAAAGCTCCGGATCGCTTCACCGGGGTCGCCTTTCCCCAAGAAAGCTGCCGCTTTCATTGCTTCCCCTTGTCTGTCCGCAGCGAAGGGTCTGCTGCAAAAGGGAAAACCCGGAACAATACGGCATCAGAAAAGGATCGGGAGCGGAAATCGAATCCGCTCCCGATAACATTATTCTTCGATCAAATCGAACGATTTTGTATTTTGCGGCATGCCCTTCTTTTAATGCCGCTCTTTTCGGCAAAGACAAGCGGGAATCGATCGCAGCAGCGATTTCCTGAAGCTATGCGCATTTCTTTCCTGCCGCATCGTCTTATTGCTTCAATATCCAAGGAATTTCTGAAGCTCTTTGTCAGGCAGAAGCTCCTTCTTGCCGAGCCCGAAGGAGTAGTCCGGAACGATTTCCAGATAGCGGTCCAGGAATTCTTCGTAGGTTTTTGCCTCGAAGCAGTAGGGTGTGATGAAAAAATCCCTGCTGCCGCCCGTCACCCGGTCTCCGGCTGTTACGCTCACTTTGTAGTCGCCTGACTTCAGCTTATAGAAAACATAGCGCTCAAGATTCCAACCGTGCAGACTGATAGAGCCGAAGGAAGGGGCGTAGCTTGCCACGGTTGGATTGGCCTGAAGCGCCGCGCTCTGATAGTCGTACTCCACGCACTCGATAAAACGCTCGGCGCTTTCGACGTCATACACCGAATACTCGCCTTCGTCCCGGTATCTTCTGACGAATTCAAGGTCTCCGTCAACCCTCTGTATATCGTACTGCCAGGTATTACTGAGCATCTTTTTGTCAAGCCAGCGATAATCCTTCTTAACATGATCGAAGGCTTTATCCAGATACGCAGTTATGTCCGTGCCAAACTTGAATTTCTCTTCCGGATTCGAGTGTTCCACGGCATCGTGCGTATATCTGTATAGAAATTCGATGAACTCGTCCGCGGTGGTCCCCTCTGTCCACGGGCTCACGACGTCCGAATCGTCAAAATAGTTTTTGCTGATCTGACCGAAAACATATTTGCCGTGAAGAGGCGCGATCTGCCAGACCGGAGTTTGCTTCCTCATCATCGGCAGAGTAGCCCAATCAAATTCCTCGCGCAGCCTTTCCAAGGCTTTTTCGTAATATACGTTGATATCTGTCCCGTATTTGAATAGCTCCGGATCGGCGGAAGGGTTCTTATTCAGTTTCTTTTCGAGCTTTTTCTCCTTCTCCCGTTCCAGCTCCATTGCGAAAAACTGATCGGTGCTGAGCGACGTCCACGCCCATACCTTGTCCGAGCTATGGCTCGCCAGCGCCGACGAATAAATAAACGTCCCTCCGGCTTGACGCCGCCACTTGTTCCATCTGCCTGCAGCCAGGCTCCCGTCCTTCATGATCAAAAGGCAGAACTGTTCCTCTTTCGGGTTCTTTCTGTCCGCAAACGACTTAAAACCCTCAAACTGAACGTTGCGGACGCCTTCTTCTTCGGGCCCGAGATTGATCCAGTTGACCTCCTCTTTTTCAAGGCTGTCCGTAAGGTCATAGCGGTCGAGAGAGTGCCATCTTGCCACTTCTTCCGAATCAACAGAGTCGGCGGTTCCGCGTATGAATATCCCCGCTGCAGGACGCCCGTCCCCGGTGGGATGCCAGCCGCCTGCGGTATAATCTCCTGTTTTCAGTTCGAGCAGACAGTATTCTCCGTATTGCGGCATATCCTTGTCCGAAACATCGTGGAATTCGTTGAAAGACAGTGTGAGCTTCTTATAATCGACGTTAAACATGATTCCTCCGCAAATCCAGAGTTGTCCGGGTGTTTGAGTCTCGACCCGAGCTTAATATACCACAGGAAGATCGTGCTCAGCCCCTACCATACTCTCATATTCCTTTGAATGAAGCGTGTAATTGCCTTCTTCATCCGTTCACTCCAGATATCTCCGCCGAAGCTCTTCGCGTTCAGTGTCGCTGATACCCAGTCCCTCCCGGATGAACGCGTCGAAGCTGCCGTACCGCGCTTCCGCTTCCTCATAAACGGTAAGCGGATACCGCTCGTGAGCGCCCATCAAAACAGACAGGGCCTTTTTCGCCGCCTCGTCCATGCCGCCGCTGCGCTCCGCCGCCTGATCGACAAACTCCTGGATCTCGTCCTTCAGATACTCGTTCGTCATCAGGTAGTCCGCTATGATATCCTCCCGGTCCACGCCCAGCAGCTCCAGGATAAAAAGCGCGCCGGTGCCGGTCCTGTCCTTCCCTGCCGAGCAGTGCCAGAGGACAGCCTTCTCCCGGGGCTCAAACAGCAGCCGGATGAACCTGCGGTACTGGCTGAGGCAGAACTCGTCATTCACGAAACGGGCATAAACGGAGGACATGCTTTTGATCGCAGTCTCCATGTCCATCGGGGCGGCCCGCCGGTCGGACTCCTTGTCCCGGGAGACCCCCACGGCCTGCATCTCGAAGATCGGCAGATGCAGATAACCCACGCCCGGGATATGCGGATCCGGGTTCTCGTTGATCTCCATGGAAGAGCGCATATCCACCACCAGGGCCACATTCCGGGTGAACCAGTCCTTGTCCTCCAGCTTGCTGAGCTTCGAGCTCCGGTAGAGCATGTTCGGCCGGATCGTGCGTCCGTCTTTCGTGCACATTCCCCCAAGGTCACGGGTGTTGTTCATCCCCGGAATGTCTATGTACTTGCTGGTGATTCTGGTCATTCTGTTTCCTCCGTTACGATCGCTTTTCAGGCATGTTTAAGTCTTCATTTATAAATGCCCGCTATACTGCCGGCAGTATGTATGTATGGATCATCCGGGCCGGGACAACCGCATAACGGAAACGGAGAAGGCCATCTCGCAGGACGCCTCCTCCGTTTTTGCATACTTATTTCTTCTTGAGGAAATCGAGCACTTCCTCAACCGTTTTTTCGCTGTCAGAAAAGGCTTTCATCAGTTTTTCTTTATCTTCAGCAGCCTTCTTTTCCGCCTCGGCCTTCAGCGCAGCCTCTTTCGCTTTTACGAGCTTTTTCAGCTCCGCTTTTTTGGCTTTGACCTTAGCCGTCAGATCCGTGATCTCCGCTTCGACTGCCGCAACTTTTTCCTCGATGTTTTCCGGAATCTCAATGCGCTTTTTTCCCCTGGGCATAGTCAAATACCTCCTCTAGTAATGGTATCTGAATTATACTCTTTGGCGGGGCAGTGTTCAATATCATTCTCGTCGATAAAACATAGAAAATGCCCGTTTTAAGGAATACGATCAGAATATGGATCTGAAAACGAGAGGCGAGCTGCAGCGTTCCGTCACTCTGCGGCTCCCCTTTTTTGCTGTATAGCATGAGGCTTCACAAAGCAGGTATTTCATGATATACTATTTTACAGAAATAAACGAGGAGGCGCAGCCATGTCAACGAAATATCCCCATGTATTCGCCCCCATCACCATCCGGGGCGTCACCTTCAAGAATCGGATCGAATTGGCTCCCCCGGGAGCGCTGGGAACCGGGGATGAGCGCGGCTTTGTCACGGACAGATTCATCCGCTGCTTCCGCATGTTCGCAAAGGGCGGCATCGCCATCGTCTCCGTTGGAAACTGCACCATCGACATCACGGAGAGCAGCGACGAGGACGGGCAGCTCCAGCTCTCCGATCCCGCCTGCGTGAACCAGCTGGCGAAGTTCAGCCAGATGTGCGAAAGCTACGGCGCCCATGCGAATCTGGAGCTCTGCCACTGCGGCAAGGACAACATCCCCGAGCGGGTGGGCGGACGCGCCGCTTACAGCTCCTCCAGCTTCATCACCGTCGCGGAGCGCAAGCGCGCTGCGCAGCTGGGGCGCGACCCCATCCCCACCGTGGAGATGAGCAAAGAAAAGATCCGGGAGACGGTGGAGAAATTTGCCTTTGCCGCGGAGCTCTGCAAGAAGGCCGGCATGAAAATGCTGATGCTTCACGGGGCCCACGGCAATCTTTTTGCCCAGTTTGCCAGCCCCTTTTTCAACCGGCGCACGGACGAATACGGCGGGAGCACGGAAAACCGCGCCCGCTTCGCCGTGGAGGTGCTGGACGCGGTCCGCGCCAGAGTCGGGGAAGACTTCGTGATCGAGTACCGCATCTCCGCCGAGGAATTCCATCCCACCCAGGGCACCCATTTCGACGAGGCGCTGAAATTCATCTCCTATATCAAGGACAAGGTGGATATCCTCCATGTCTCCGGCGGCATCCACGACGTCTGGGGCGAGCCGCAGTACATGCAGTATATGTATCAGCCCTACGCTCTGGATCAGATGTACAACGTCCATTTTGCGGCGGACGTCAAGAAGACCTATCCGGACTTGATCGTGAATACCGTGGGCTCCATCAAGGACATCGCCCAGGCGGAGGAGATCATCGCCTCCGGCAAGGCGGATTTCGTCGCCATGCACCGGGCGCTGAACGCGGACTTCGAGATGGTGCGGAAATACGCGGAGGGCCGGGAATACGAGCACACCCCCTGCCTGCGCTGCGCCTGCTTCCGCATGAGCACGCCGCCCGCTTTCCCCTGCGCGGTGAACCCCATGTACGGCATGTATGAGGAATACCCGGAGGGCGTGCTGCCCAGGGCTCCCGTAAGCAAAAAGGTGGCCGTGGTCGGCGGCGGGCCTGCCGGGATCGAAGCGGTCAAGGTGCTGCTGGAGCGGGGGCATGACGTGACGATCTATGAAAAGAACGCCGACTTCGGCGGCAACGTGGCAAACGGCGTGGCCGCTTCCTTCAAGCAGGATCTGCGGGATTACCTCGCCTATCTGCGCACCTTCGGCTCCTGCGCGAAGGTCCGCCGCTTCCTGAACACGGAGGCTACGCCGGAGATGCTGGCGGCGGAAAAGTATGACGCCGTGGTCATGGCCATCGGTGCGGATCCGGTCATACCGAAGGTGCCCGGCTGGGACAAGCCCCATGTCCACTGGGCGCCGGATGTGGAAAACGGCAAATACCCCTGCGGGCAGAAGGTCGTGGTCGTCGGCGGTTCCTCCGTGGGCACAGAGGCGGGCATCCACCTGGCCATGGAGGGCAAGGAAGTCGTCGTGATCGATATGGACAAGAATTGCAGCCTTGTGAATACCGGCGCAGAGTACATCCTCACCAAGCTCATGGAGGAGCATCATGTGCGCCGGGAGCTGGGCTGGAAGCTGCTGGAGATAAAGGACGACCGGGTGATCGTTCAGAACGCGGACAGCGGAGAGCTGTGGGAGATCGAAGCGGACACCGTGCTTTTCGCCGTGGGCATGAAGCCCCGGAGTCAGGAGGCCTGGAAATTCCTGGGCTGCTGCCCGGAGAGCAATTTCTTCGTGATCGGCGACTGCCAGGCTTCGGGCGACGTGCGGGATGCCGTTCACGGAGCCTTCGAGTCCCTGCGCTATTTCTGAGAAGCACATCGACCGGAGACAGGAGGTAAGAAAGATGCTGGAGCTTGACAAACGCTTTTATCCCTTTCCGAAAAAGGACAACAAGGTGAACTGGGCGGGCTACGCGCCCTATCGGATGGAATTCTTCAACGACGATTCCTTTGTCCCCGACGTCAGTTTTGGCCAGGGCTTCCTGGTGGCGACGAGGGTGGGGACCATGGACATCCCCCATATCCACGACGGCGCGCACAACTTCTTCGTGTTTACGGGGGCGGACCTTGCGAATTTTTTCGAGTCGGAATTCGAGGTGGCCTTCTGCATCGGCGACACGGCCCAGTCCATGGAGATTTACAGCATCACGAAGCCCTCCATCGTCTGGGCGCCCGCCGGCGTGTTCCACAGCCCGGTCTACTTCAAGAAAGTGAAGCGTGGCATCAATACCATGCTTCAATATGTGGGCACCACCATCGGGCGGGTCTATCCCAGAGAGGACTCTGAGGGCAACGAGGAATGGATCTATGAAAAGGACAAGATCCGCTACTGCGTAAAGGATCCCGCCAGCCCCTGCACCTTCTGCGGCCTTTGCTTCACCGACCCGGACCAGACGGAGGAGGACGTCCGCAAGTATATGGAGCCGTTTTACAAAAACGCCTCCACTGTGGGGAAGTATAAACACTGCATCGTGGAGCTGCGAAAGGATTACCACACCCTGGGCGACGCCGTGATGAATCCCCGCTGTGTATTCAAGGGCAAGGAGGACATGCCGAACACCGTCCAGCAGTTCAGCTTCAACATCATTACGAAGCCCTGCGAGCTGGGGGATGAACAGCCGGTCAGCAACGGGCAGGCAGCGGAGTTCCTCTGGTTCTCGGGCTGTGATGTGGTGGAGCCGTGGGAGAGCTTTGACGCCGAAATCGAGGTCATGCTGGGCGACGATCCCGAACACATGAAGCCCATAGTCTTCACGAAGCCCGGCATGGTCATCGTGCCTCCCGGCACCTGGCGGGGGAAGATCACGGTCCGTCGGGCGGGGAAACCCATCTGCTTTATCCCCTTCTATCCCCACGATAAAAAACGCTACCGGCTGACCCAGGAGACGGTGAACGGCAGGAAGGTCCTCGTTTACAACGACGAGACCACCATAACCGATCCGACCCCCGGCGACGAACTGTTTTTGCAGATGAAGCGGACGAAATAAGGACTGGTTCCGCTCCGCAGGGCCCGTATCTTCAATAAGCGAAAAGGAGGAGGCCATCCCAGGCGGATGGTCTCCTCTCAGCTGTTGCCGGCTGCAAGGCGCCGGCGTCAGATGAACTTCACGGTCTCTTCCATTGCTTTCCGCTTCCCGTGCAGATGCGCGGGATGGCTTTTGTCCGACGGATACCCCAAAGCGAGCATCAAAACCGGCACATGAGCTGCGGGCAGGTCAAAGGCTTCGATCACATCCCGGGAATCGAAGCCCCGGATCCAGAGGCTGTGAACTCCCAGTTCTTCCGCTTCGAACATCATACTGGCGGCAACCGAGCTGGCGTCCTGCTCGCCGCAGTTATACTCCTCATAATTCCTGTCCCCCGGATTCTTCCAGACAGTCTCTTTGTCGTAGCATACCAGGAGCGCCAGCGGGCAGCCATACAGGGAGGCTTTTGTGCTGATCGCTTTTTCCATGGCTTCCCTGCTCCGGATCACATAGATCCGCTGCGGCTGATAATTGCAGCCTGTGGGTGCGATCCTGCCGGCTTCGAGGATCTGCGCGAGCTTCTCCTCTTCCACAGGCCGCGAACTGAAATAACGCTCTGAATACCGGTTCCTCGCTAGTTCCATAAATGTCATGTGTATCCCTCCGTGATTCGCTTTTCCGGAAAGCCGGATTCCCGGAAGCCGCTGATGGCGTATGCTTCATTCCTGAACGCTTCGCTTCAGCGGTATTCCCATAAGCCGGGATCTATCGATATTCCGATATTGTCCCTACTCCTCGTTCCTCTTCTCTTTCAGGGCCTGAAGGCTTCTGTCATGTTGTTCTTTCGTGACAGCACCCGCCGAAGGCAAGCCTCCCGGGATCAGCGATGCCGGTAGACCGCCTTGCCGAGTGCAAACAGTTTTCCGGAGAAGCTGCCCGGCGTCAGTTCCGAAACAGCCTCCGCATAGATCTCCATCCGGCTGTCCATGAGGTCGATTATGGAAAGGAGCTCGCTTTCCGCGCACTGCGGCTCTACTGCGGCCCCGTATTCCGGCTGGCCATGATGGGAAAGGATCAGGTGCTGCAGGAGCATCGTCTTTTCTTCCGCCATCCCCTGCTCACGCGCGATCTCCGAAACCTCCTGCGCTCCCATGTAAAGGTGGCCCAGCAGCAGGCCCGGAGCAGAGTAATCCGTGACCAGGCCGAGTTCCGAACGGACCATCTCGCGTTCCTTACCGAAATCATGGAGAAAAGCGCCGGCCAGCAGCAGGCTCCTGTCGATGACCTCCCTGTACAGCCCGGCCAGGAAGTCTGCGGATCTGAGCATATTGAGGGTATGCATCAGGAGGCCGGAACGGAATGCGTGATGCACGCTCTTGGCCGCCGGGATCGTAAGAAACGAATCCAGGTGCCGCTCCAGCACGGTCTGACAGAGCGACCTGTATTCCCCGTCTTCTATGGAGGCTAGGATCTCCCTTACCTCATTAAGCGCCGATTCGGTATCTATCGGGGCGGAAGGGACCAGAGCCGCGATATCATAATGATCCCCTTCCTGCGCCGGACGGATCCGGTGGATGATGAACTGCAAAGATCCGTTATATTCAGTGACTTCGCCCCGGATGAGCATGACCTTGCCGCTGTCCTCCCCGGTCAGGGGGCCGGAATAGTTCCAGATCTTCGAGTCCAGCTCCCCCGTCGCATCCTGGATCCTGGCGCTGAGGAACGGGCTTCCGTTCGACGAGGTCTTGCAGCGGATGTCCTTAAGGATATAGAAGCCCTGGAGCTGCTGTCCAGGAACCATGTCTGCAATGCGGATGTTCTGCTCCATAACGATTCCTTCCCCTGTTTCTTTTAAGCAGTCGTTCCGAATATTGTCTCTTCAAGGCAAGTATAGTGCATCTTTCGCTGTAAATAAAGAGGCAAAGGACGGCCTTTTTTCAAAGTCTGTCCTCAATTGTGATTGAGCGGCGAAGAAAAAAGTGGTAGAATCATTCAACAAGTAAATGTGAGAGTAATCACGGTGCCAAACCCGAAGAAGCTCAGCAGCGATGAGCTGTGTACGGCGCGGTGTCCAGACCGGATGGCAATGCATACACCGGAAACACCCTGATGGACAAGATCATCGACGCGAATATACCGCCCCAGGAATAGCCGCCAGAAGCCGGCATCCGGGAAAAGGACATCCAGAAGACACAGAACGACGCCGAGGCGGAAATGAAGGAAGAACAGCGATCCGAGCAGCAGGTCTTGCCGTAAAGCTGCCCCTTCGTGAGTCCCCCGCAGCGCAGAAGGCCGGGGCGGATAGACGCAGGCACAAATGATCTGAAAAACATAGGAGGTCAAATATGAAAATCGCAGTTGCATATGAGGACGGAACGGTATTCCAGCACTTCGGTCATACGGAGCAGTTCAAGGTCTATGAGATCGCAGACGGAAAAGCGGTCTCTTCCGGGCTGCTCAGCGCAGACGGGACCGGGCATGAAGCGCTGGCAGGATTTCTGAAGGAGCGCGGCATCGACGTGCTGATCTGCGGCGGCATCGGCAGCGGCGCAGAGGCGGCGCTGCGGCAGCAGGGAATCGAGCTCTTCGCCGGCGCCTCCGGAGACGCCGACGAGGCGGTTGCGGCTTATCTCCGGGGAGAACTGGTGAATACCGGCGTGAACTGCGACCACCACGATGAAGAACACGCCTGCGGCGGCGACGATGAGGACTGCGGCGGATGTGGAGGCTGCGGCGGCGGATGCGGTGGCTGCCGGGGCTGCGGCCCGACGATCGAGGGCAAGAATGTGGGCAAGACCTGCCGGGCGCACTACACCGGCACCTTCAACGACGGTACGGTGTTCGACTCCTCTTATGTCCGGGGCGAGCCGCTTGAGTTCGTCTGCGGCGCCGGCATGATGATCCGGGGCTTTGACGCCGCTGTCGCAAATATGGACGCAGGTCAGACGCTGCAGGTCCACCTTATGCCCTCGGAAGCCTACGGAGAGGCCGATCCCGAAGCGGTCCTCACCGTGGAGATCTCCGACGTCCCCGGCGCGGAAGAAGTTTCGGTGGGCGACCGGGTGTATCTGCAGAACAGCTACGGGCAGCAGCAGATCGTCAGGGTCACCGCAAAGGACGAAAAGACGATCACCTTCGACGCCAACCACGAGATGGCCGGGAAGGAGCTGAATTTCACCATCGAACTGGTGGAGGTGCTGGACTGAGGCAGGCCCCAGGCCGTTTCAAAAAGCGGTAAGGCTTTTGATACGTCTCAAAAATCTGCGGGGGACTTTGGAAACGCCTTTTTCGCTGCGTTTCCGCCCAGTTCCGGCTCTCTCAAAACGCATGCTTTCTGAGAGGCGGGCCAGGGCCGCTCTCTGCCTTTCTGTACGGCAGAGAGGGCAAAGGAACAAAAGCATATTCTTACGAACGCTCAATACTGCCGGGAAGCGGCAGGAACGATATGGAAGGGGCCTCACGGCGAAGCCGGTCCGGACGATCCGGATCAGCCGCCGGGACCTTCCCGCGCGCCTGACTGCCGGAGGAAATCACCCATGTCAGAAAAAACCCGAGTCGTCCGACTGCTGAAAAACGAAAGCTATCCCACCTATCAGCTCTTTGCCGTGATGGCAAAAAAGACGCCGGTACAGAAAGGACTCCGGATCGGCGTCCGCACGGTGCTGGACTGGCTGCTCTCCCGCCTGGGGGAGGGCGCGCCGGAGGAGCTTTCGGCGCTGGCCGGACAGGAGGAGCCGCTGTTTTCCTACCATGTGAGCTGCGGCTACCGGATCGATATCGTCCATATCCCGGAGCAGGGTACCTGGACCCTGCAGATCACCGAGCCGGACCTGGGTTCCGAGCCGGGCAACCCCGCCCAGGAGCGGCAGCCGGTGCCGGGGCGCGTCATCACCTCCAACATCGGCTTCTGTATTCAGGGCGACCGTCTGGAATGCGGCTTCCAGATCCTGATGTCCGACCCGGAGTATGCCCGTGAGGACGCCCCGGTCTACCGGCTGGCCCCTGTCCGCAAACTTATGGACCATCGGGAGTTCGGCCTCAGCCAGGTCACCGTACTGAACCAGAAGGTTTCCGAAGTAACGACGCAGGCCGGCCTCAGGTCGCTGCTTTCCGTCTGGCATGATGAGCAGAATTTCATGCCCTGCGTCGTCTTTACCGAGCCGGAGGGCGAAGCGGATCCCGTTCCGGATCTGAATGCGCTTTCTCAGCTGCTGACGGCGCCCGGCTTCGGCAGCCGCGCCGCCGTATCGCTGCCTTCCGCTCCCGACCGCCCGGCAGAGCCGGCCATGCGGCAGCCGCTGCCCGCCTCTGCGCTGGCGGAGGCCTGCTTCAGCTATTGCAGGACCTACCGCCTCGCCGGCGCGCTTTTCGAGCGATTTCGGGAGGGGGTCTCCGGCAGGTTCGGGAAGGGCGACGCGGTCATTCTGGAGCCGGATGTTTTCGGCGGAAGCATAAGGGCGATCCCCTATACGCCCTTGAAGACCAGACAGGCAGAGCTGATCGCCGGGCTGACTGCGGAAATGACCGCATACCCGCGAAGAAAGCCCTATTCCTTCGGTCACGTTGCATTCCTGGATGCGGCGCACCGTCACCTGCAGGACCGGGAGGAAGAGCGGGAACAGAAAGCCGAGGAAACACAGTCGGAATGGAAACAGCGTCTGGCGCTCCGGGAAGCGGAGCTGCAGGCAAAGCTGACAAAGGCGGGCGAGCAGATCGACGATCTGAACCGCCAGATATCCAGCCTGAAGCGCTATGAATCCGACCTGGAGCGGGAGAAGGAAGAGCTGCGAGGGGAGCGGGAGAAGGATTCCCGGCGATTCCTCGGGCAGCTGCGGGAGAAGGACGCGGAGATCGCTTATCTGCAAAGGAAGCTGACCCGCCCGACGGAGCATTCGGAAATCGCCGAATGGGCTGCCCGCACCTTTCCCGGAAGGATCCTTCTTCACCAGAAGGCCGTTGCTCTCCTGGAGGACAAATCCGCCAGGACCGTCCAGGCCTCCCTGATCTGCGACGCCCTGGACTACCTGGCCACCGACTATTGGGACTATCGCTACGAGCGCATCCCCAGAGAGGAAATGAACACCCGCTGCTCGGAGAAATACGGGCGTCCCTTCGAGATCAAGCACACCGGGAACATGACCGTGCAATACACGCCCTCCCAATACAAGATCAAGTACTTTCCCGGCGCAGCGGGCAAGCCTGTGGAGAGCCCCCTGGATTACCACCTCTGCGTCGGAAACGACGTGGAAAACCTTTTGCGGATCTATTTCCTCCACGATGACGGCAAGAAGCTCATCGTCATCGGCTCCCTCCCCAGGCACTTGAGAGCCGTCACGATCCAATAAAGCCGACAAAAACGAGAAAGCACAGCGGAGGCTCCTGCCGGTCAGGGCTCCTCTGTGCTTTTCATTTGTCCCGCCAGGGGGTGTTCCTCCGGGCCATGTGCCCGCAGACGGGCTGCGATTTCCCCATCATGAAGGGATCCGGATTGCGCTGCAGCTGTGAAACGCAGAGATCGCTGAGTGATCTCTGCGTTTCGATTTCACGTCTGTCCGGTCCCCGATTCTGCGGCAGTTCCTTCAACCGGAGGCTGTGATCCGCTTCGCTCCCGCTTTTCTGCCGCCAGCCACAGGACGACGGAAGCGACCAGCCAGACGACCCGATAGACATTGGCCGGCAGGCTGCCCGGAAAACCGTCAAACAAGGCGTTCCGGTCATGAACCGCCCCCATCGCATCTATGAAGGCATGATACAGGGCGCAGGCGAGCAGGATCCGTACCGCCGCAGCCTGTTCCAGTGCATTTTTTGCCGGACTGCAGCCTTTTCCTCCTTCATAAGGCCTTCTCCATTTCCCGATTCTTCTGTCTCATTCCTGTCCCCGGTCATTTCCTCCGGAACGCGAATCCGATCGCGCCGCCGCAAAGGCCGCCGATAATATGGCCAAGCTGGGAGATATTGTCCCGGACGGTGATCATATCGACGACCTCCCGTCCGATATACAGCACGACGACAAGGATCAGCGTCAGGGGGATCGTGCCTTCACGCATGCCGGACAGGGAGGAGAGGACGATCAGCATGAATACGATCCCGCTCGCGCCCAAAAGCGCATGGCCGGGGAACAGGAGCATCTCCGCGATGCCGGTAACGCCGGCGGTGATCAGGATGGCGACGAGCAGTTTTTTGCTGCCGTACTTCTCCTCCATGGGCGGGCCGACGACCAGAAACAGCAGCATATTCCCGATGAAATGCTGGTATCCGCTGTGGCCCAGCACATGGGTGAACAGCCGCAGCCAGGTGAGAGGCGACAGCAGAGAAGCGCGGTATATGGAAAACAGCGTGCGGTTGCTCCAGCCCC
>JAEEGH010017543.1_pt1 | contig 15246 bp, 13 predicted proteins | sample 9134181 | NCBI WGS metagenome assembly JAEEGH01 (sample SAMN16246544, study PRJNA631951) | gut metagenome | biome: gut microbiome; feature: rumen; material: DP-attached | host: Bos | place: Iran: Karaj | collected 2018-10 | reverse complement strand
CGAACTCTCCCAAACCCTGGCCGTCGTCCGCCCCCCCCCCCCCCCCCCCTCCCCCCTCCCCCCCCCCCCCCCCCCCCCCTCCCCCCCCCCGCCCGCCCCCCGCTCCCTCCGCCCCCCCCCCCCCCCTCCCCCCGCCCCCCCCCCCCCCCCTCCCCCACCGTCACCCTCTCCGGCCCCACCGTCACCATCCGCTGCCCTGACCTCCCCTTCTCCATCTACTCCCTCGGCACCCCCGCCCTCCCCTGACCGCCCATCAGCGTCTTTCCGCACGCCCCCCTCCCCCGTCAATGCGAAATTCCCTTGCATTTCACCATGTTTCACACCCTTTTACCAGACAATTTGTTCTTGACATCTTCCCGCGGGCGCATCTGAGTTGTTTTCAAAAGAGGGAACACCCGGGTTGCGTGCCATTGTTTCTTGGCCCGTTGAACTCTCTGCTTCCGGGAGCGAACCATGAGGGCCTTTTCGGTAGGGCCCGACCGCCGGGCGGGCCGAGCCCAAGGGCTTCGAAAAGAACATCCCAGAAATTGCCCTTGCGCACGGGCCGCCCGGCAGTCGGCCAGCCTGCCGGGCGTTGGCGTCTTCAGCCAACAGGGTCTGGCCCTCTTTTGCTGTCGCCGGAGAGGGCGGTGCCGTCGGGGTGGCTGCCGAGGCGGTCGTAGGTGAAGGCGACGTCGGGAGTGGAGTCGGAGTAGTCGATGGCGACGAGCTGGCCGAGGGCGTGGGCTGAGTCTGCGGCATACCATACGAACCAGACGACACCGGTACTCAGAGAACCATCGTTGGAATTATAGGCCATCATCTTTTTCCGTTTTGTCATCATCTAATGGCCTGTCCCCTGGCATTCCTCGGTCTTATGACCTCGCCAGTCGGTCGGATGTAACATCCTCCTGCATCAGCCAAAAAGATCCACAACATCGTCTTAGAATATATACGTATAGCCTCATAACGACAGGGTAAAATTTCTTTTCCCAATGAATCTATAACTCCCCATTTTTTCAATATGCAAACTGCTGCCATTCCATGGTGAAAAGGGCTGATTTCATCATATTTCATGTCGCTTACCAGGTCCCCGCCAAGGTTGACGAATCCCCATTTCCCGTGTTTCTTAACACCAAGAAAACCTTCTGAAGAGCCAATCGCATCATCATAGGCTGTGTTCAGCAAAGGTTTCCCGTTTCGGTCAACATACATATATTGGGCACCTCGACGAACAATCGCCAGGTTTTCATGAAATGGATTTGCCTCGTCGAAATCACCCATTTCCAAAACTGTCTCACCGGCACGGTTGATATATCGATAGGCCCCACGAAGAGCTACGCAGGCCCAACCTGCGGAATCAAATCCAGATGCATCCTCGTAAATGGGCGGAATAACAAATCTGTTTTGTTCGTTAACAAACCCAAATTTGCCCCTCAGGGAGACAAGTGAAATACCCTCGTGAAAACTAGATGCAGACTCGTACATGGGAGGAATCATGAAGCGCCCGCTTCGATCAATGACGCCGTATCCGGTTGGCACAAAAACGCACGCGGTGCCCTTGTAAAACATTCCGACCTCGTCATAGATACATGGAATACATATGTTTCCTTTTCCATCAATATATCCATATTTCCCGGATAATCCGACGCCAGCTAGATTGTCTGAAAAATCATAGGCATAATCATATTGTGGCGATATAACCACATGTCCATCTTCGTCATGGTAACCATATCGACCATTGAGTTCAAAAGGATAGAGTCTTTTATTCATGGTGTTGCTAAGATCAACAGGGTCCCCTTTGTTCTTTTTTCGTTTTGTCATTGCCTAATGGCCTTGTGTCCTTGGGCTTTTTGGCGCCGTCGGGAGTTTGTCCCATTACGATTTTACTGACGACCCGCGTGTTCCTGTCATGCGTTTTTCTTTTCCTTCTTCCTTTTCCGAGGGCCTGTCCCCTTAGTTCCTGGAATCACCTGCCGTCCGTAGTTTGACAGCGAGTAATCCAGACGTAGAGAAGAACGAATGGAATAGAAGCAATAGAAATACTAACCGCGAGAACAAGGCCAACAACAAAGGTCAACAAGACTATTTCAACCAACGAGCTGTAGTGATGGTTAGCCCACCACCCTGCAAGGATAAAACCAACCAGGAGCCAAAGAAGAAAAAGTCTTCTTCTCATTCTGACAAATTGCCTCCACATATTGCCTCCACATATTGCCTCCACATAAAATCACTGTAGATTCGATTTGCTACAGCACTCGGCACAGTCCTTGTAGCAACCGTCCTTCACTTTCTGAGCACATCCAATGCCGACATGATTGTTGTAGAAGTCGCGCCAATCACAGTAGCTATCGAGCCCGAACTCTGCTCCAAGGGCATCTATGATCAACAGGGTCCCTCTTTTGCCACCAGCCCCCCCCCCGCCACCGCTCCCAGAAGGACTCGAAAAGTCAGGTTTTTCATGGTTTTTCCTTGTTTTGGGCCGAATCCGTCCCTCCCGCACGTCGCGGAGGACACGACACAGGCCACGGCTCCTTCTTAATTGAGGCGGCGGAGCATGTCAAGAAAGATTTCCGCTACGCCAATTCGTCGCATTTTGGGGGCGATTTTAATTGGTGGAAAAGCTCGTTGTCGCGCGTACTCCCCCCTGTCGCCTGGCGGCGACATCCCCCCTCCCGGAGGGGGGCATAGGCTGATGTTTTATGGAAAATTTCGGACGAACTTTTTATCAGACGGGTTAACAGTTGCTGTCCCTCTTTTGTCCCATCGCCACATCGTCTTGGTAGGTGCAGGTGGCGTCGTGGGTGTAGGCGGTGTCGCCGAGGATGATGGTGGAGGTGTCGGTGGCGGTCATGGGGACGTTGGTGTAGGCGGGGCCGACGTAGGTGGCGACGAGGAAGTTGGTTCCGGGGACAAGCGGGACGCCCGGGACATCGAAGGAAGCGTCGGGGTAGACGGTGCCGGGGGGGCCGTTCTCCGAGGGCCACCACATCCTCTCCCGCTTGGAAATGCTTGAACTATGGACTGTCAACTTCTTCTTCCTTGTCACCAACTAATGGCCCCCTGATACCATTTTCAGAGTATACTTCAAATGATTTTTCGCACAATTTCCTATCGCCTACGCCAATAACAAGAACATACGTCCCGCAAGGGGTGGGGCCATCGGCATCAAGTCGATATCCGATGAACGGATTCGCCACAGTTTCTTCATATGTTCGCGTGGAAGCAAAATATTTTGCCTGCCCCCCTTCTGGGGGCAAGAGAATGCCATAGGTTATTGTGTCGGACTCAGGATGTCCATCGATTTGGAAGCGATACCCAAAAGAAACACCATACTTGCACGGCACATGCGTGGTAGTTTCCAAATGCTTCTCTGAAGCGAGATGCCATTCGCGTGCCCCCGTTTTCGTCCTGCCGATGATATCCAAATCTGTATAGAGTCCATATTCTACGATGGTCGCTTTCACCTCATCACCAAAACATGAACAAGAAACAAAAATCATCATGGAGATAATCAGGTGAATTATTTTCATTAGGGTCTGTTCCTCTTTTGCCTTTTTTTGCCGCCAAGCCCCCCCCACCACCACCGCTCCCAGAAGGACTCGAAAAGTCAGAGTTTTCACGTTTTTCCTTGTTTTGGGACGAATCCGTCCCTCCCGCACGTCGCGGAGGGCACGACACAGGCCACGGCTTCTCCCTAATTGAGACGACGGAGCATGTCAAGAAAAAATGTCTCTACGTCAATTTGTGAGGGGTGCGATTTTTATTGGGGGGAAAGCCCGTTGTCGCGCGTACTCCCCCCTGTCGCCTGGCGGCGACATCCCCCCTCCCGGAGGGGGGCAATTCTGATGTTTTACGGCGAATTTCGGGGAAAAGCGGATGCGACAAGCGCGTTCCTCCCGACGGGCCATGCAACAAACAAAAATCGCACCCAATTCGTGGGACGCATCTGCGTTATTTGCAGTGAGATGGCCTCTGGAAAAATCGCTTGTCCCTTTCCAAAAAGATCGAGCGCGACGCCCGCCGACCTGTCCTGCGCCGTGTTCCCACGCTCTTGTCTTGGGCTTCAGCGCTTCTTGCGGAAGTCATGCGCCTCAAACGCGGCTGGAAGCCGCATCCCCCAAAGAGGGCGCCCTCCTTTGGGGGATGCGGCATCTTGCCGCGTTGACGAAAGGTTTGCGCTGGCGCGTCTGGGGCCGAAGGTGAGTGGGTTCGTGGCCCGTTGCCCCTGCCGCTCCTGACTTCGCAGCAGAAGGAGCTTTTCGGCCGGGCCCGATCAAGCCTGCCGTACGTTTGCATCTTTTCCGGAATGACTCTCAAGCGAGGGTGCAAACGACCCAGATGCGCCATTCGGCGGACCCTGTGCTTTTTGCGCTTGAAATTCTGGCAGGATTCGGTAGAAGGTTGCGCGTTCACAACCGCCGCGAGAAGCGGCAGAAAGGCTCCCATGGACAAAAAGACTCTCAGAGACGTCGAGCTGGCCGGCAAGCGGGTCATCATGCGCGTCGATTTCAACGTTCCGATCAAGGAAGGCGTCATTTCCGACGATACGCGGATTCGGGCGGCGCTGCCGTCGATCAACTATGTGCTCGAGCACGGGGCCAGCCTGGTCCTGATGTCGCACCTGGGGCGTCCGAAGGAAAAGGGCTACGAGGCGGATTTCTCGCTCAAGCCCGTCGGCGAGTATCTGGCGAAGCTGCTGGGGCGTCCGGTGGCGTTCGCGCCAGACTGCCTGGCGGCCGACGCCGAGGTCGCGGCGCTGCAGCCGGGCCAGGTGCTACTGCTTGAGAACACCCGTTTCTACAAGCAGGAGCAGGCGAAGGTCAAGAAGAAGGACGACATGACCGACGACGAGGTCAAGGCCAAGAAGGCCGAGCTCAAGGCCGCCCAGAAGCAGATGGCCGAAAAGCTCGCGTCCTACGGCGACATCTTTGTCAACGACGCCTTCGGGACCGCCCACCGCGCCCATGCGTCCACGGCCGTGATCTGCCAGTACATGCCGGTTTCGGTCGCCGGGTTCCTGATGGAGAAGGAAATCCAGTATCTCGGCAACGCGGTCGAGCATCCGGTGCGTCCGTTTGTCGCCATCCTGGGCGGCGCGAAGGTTTCCGACAAGCTGGCGGTCGTGCAGAATCTGCTGGACAAGGTCGACACGCTGATCATCGGCGGCGGCATGGCCTACACCTTCCTCAAGGCGCAGGGGCACTCCGTCGGCAACTCGCTGTGCGAGACGGACCAGCTGGACTACGCGCGCCAGATGATCGAAAAGGCCGCCGCCGCGGGCAAGCAGCTCCTGCTGCCGGTGGACAACGTCGCGGCCGACGCCTTCTCCGCCGACGCCAACACGCAGGTCGTCGCGGATGAGATTCCCGATGGCTGGATGGCCCTGGACATCGGCCCCAAGACGGTCGAGCTCTACGGCGCGGCGATCCGCTCCGCGAAGACCGTGGTCTGGAACGGCCCGATGGGCTGCTTCGAGATGGCACCGTTCGCCGCAGGCACCTACGGTGTCTGCCAGGCGGTCGCCGACTCCGGCGCGACGTCCGTCATCGGCGGCGGCGACTCCGTCTCGGCCGTCAACAAGTCCGGACTGGCCGCCAAGATGACCCACATCTCCACGGGTGGCGGCGCCTCCCTCGAATACCTCGAAGGCAAGACCCTGCCCGGCATCGCGGCTCTCAGCGACAAGTAGCAGAGCCGGGGACTCTCCCCTACCCTACGCAAAGGGCGCGCCGAAAGGCGCGCCCTTTTGCTATCCAGCCGAAAGAATCGAAATTTGCGAAAATTTCGATTTGTATGAGCGGGGCGCGTCCCGTTCCTCACAGCTCCACCAGCGTGATGCCCGCATTTTCGCGGTCCTGCCGCTCCCAGGGCTCCAGAAACGGGTATTTCCGCCGCCATTGGCGGGTCGGGCGCAGGTTTTCGCCGAAAATGACGCCCCGGACCCTGCCTTGCGCCTGAAGATAGGCGAGGGTGCGGCGTATTTCGTCGCGGATGAGTGCGCTGCCGCTGCTCGTCCCCTTGCCGTGGATCACCCGCAAGACACGGCATCGGGTCTGAATCGCCGCATCCAGGGCGGAATGGAACCGCCGCAGGGCATCCTCGACGGTGGGGAGGCCGGCCTCCAGATTCACCTCCCGCAGCAGCTCCCGCTCCTCCGGACGCTCCGGGGCCAGCGCGGCCGACGCCCAGGTCAGCGGCTGTTCGCAGTACGGACAAACCCGCGCGTCATCCCGGATCGACTCGCCGCAGCATTCGCAGATCTTCATGGCTATTCTTCCTCCACGCGCCGGCGCAAGGCCTTTTTCGCGCCGCGCCGACGCTTCTCTTCGACCATCTTTGCCTTCTGGGCGCGGCTCTTCTGACGCCGCCGACGCCGTTCCTTCTCCCTCGCGTCACGCGCCGCCGCCTGTTTGGCCGCCTTTTGCTCCGCAATCTTCGTCTCCAGCAGCTCGCGGGCCCGGGCGCGGTTTCTCGACTGCGACCGCTCCTCGTCGCAGCGCACCTCGATGCCCGTCTCCGGGTCGCGCAAGACGACAACGACCGACGTCTTGTTGATCTTCTGCCCGCCGGGTCCCCCACCCCGCACGAAGCGTTCCTCGAATCGGTCACGCTTCCCCTTTTCTCGGGCGGATTGTGGCATTTTTCCCGTCATGGCCCTACCGCCTTCCGCAGGACGGCCTCCGCCGCGCTCCGCCCCGCAAGCCGCCCCGACGCGAACGCCCACAGCAGATTCCATCCGCCCGAGGGCGCATCCATGTCCAGAACCTCGCCCGCGAAATAAAGGCCCGGAACGAGGCGGCTGGCTAAGGTTTCCGGCACCACCGAACGCAGGTCCACGCCGCCGCACGTCACCATGCTTTCCGCAAATCCGGCAATGCCCGCGATTCGCAGCTCCAGCCCCCGTACTCCGCGCGAAAGCCGTGCGATTTCCTCGGCGTTCAGACGGGCAATCGGGCAATCCGCCGCCACCCCGCAACGTTCCGCCAGCCCGTCCGCCAGCCCTTTCGGCATATACGCAGCCAGAAACCGCCGAACGATCCGTCCCCCATCCAGACGCCGCGCTTCCTCCCAGTCGATGCCATCGGGAACCAGGCCCAGTTCCAGCCGTACGCTCTTTTGTCCGCCCCACACCCGCGCCAGTGGCCCCGAAACCGCCAACGCCGCCGGACCGGAGAGCCCCCGATGCGTCGCCAGGACCGCGCCCCAGACCTCGCGGCTCTCCCGCCCGGCGCGCAGACGGAGCACCGCATGATCCACCGAAGCCCCGCTATTCGCCTTCAGCCAATCCTCATCCAGCAGTAACGGAGCCAGCCCGGGCACTGGCGGCACCACCCGATGCCCCATCTTGCGCGCCAGCTCGAATCCCGAGCCATCCGAGCCTAACGTCGGCGCCGACGCCCCGCCCGCCGCCAGCACGACCGCACCGAACTGCTCCCCATCCACCTGCCAGCCACCGTCCGCAGACGGTTGCAAATCCGACACAACCCGCCCGCAGCGGAACTCCCCTCCCCCGCGCCGGACGGCCATTTCCAGGGCCTCCCGCACGTCCGCGGCCCGCATCGACCGCGGATACAGCCGTCCCTCCTCATCCGCCACCACCTCGACACCCAGCCCCGCGAGCCATTCCCGCAGCCCTTCCGCCCCCCCCATCGCCCGCCAGGCGGGCACTCCGAAACGCCCCATTTTCCCGAACTGTTCCGCGAAAACGGCCTCGCCGCCCAGATGCCCCACATTTCCTCTGCCCCCGCCCGTCACATCCAGCTTCCGCCCCGCCGCCGCCATCCGCTCAAACACGACACACCGCCCCCCCATGCGGCCGATCTCGGCCGCACACGACAACCCCGCCGCCCCTCCCCCGATCACGGCCACCCGCTGGCTCTTCATCCTCATCACTGATATTCCGTACCGCCCCGACACCCCCCTTCGCCCCATCCTAGCCTCCGCCCCTTCCGACTTCAACCGGAATCCTGCCCAAAACACATTTCCATACTATGGAAACCTGTTTCTTCTTCCCCGCAAAACACGTTTCCATTATATGGAAACCTGTTTTCGCCATCTTTTCTCGTTTGCCACCGCCCTTTCCCTGCGCCATACTTCTTCCGACCCATCCGCCCTTCCGAACCCACATCGCCCATGCCAGCTTCCGCCTCGAAAAAAACGCCAAAACGCCCCAAGATCGCCTTCTGGTTCCGATACGGCCTCAAGGAACATGCGGACATGTTCCCCGCCCTGCCGCGCATCCTGGAGCTGCTCTCGCCCGTCGCCGAGGTGCATTTCTACGGCATGCGCACGGCCAAGCCCATTCCCGACGAGCTTCGCCGCCTCGTCCATCTCCACCAGATTCCCATCCGGGTCGAGCGCAACTCCATGCGCGACAAGTTCTGGAAGTACATTCTCTGGCTCCTCGCCATCCCCTTCATGGCCCTGCACGCCCGGTTCCACGGCATCGACGTGATCTACATCGACGAAACCCTCCCCCTTTCCCTTCCCGTCATCCGCTTCTTCTTCGGGCGGCAGATCGCCGTCACCGTCTGCGACATGTTCGTCACCATGTACTTCCAAGGCTGGAAGGCCCCGCTCGGTCGCCTCATCCACCGCATCGATCTCAACGCCTGGCGCCGCGCCGAACTCATCACCACCCGCGCAAAGACCACCGCCGGCTGGCTCGTCGGGCAGGGCGTCGATCCCGCCCGCATCCGTTGCATCTACGACCCCTGCGATTTCACCATCTTCCATCCCCTCCCTCCTGCCGATAAGGCGGCCTTGCGCGAAAAATTCGGCTTCTCCCCCACCGATTTCGTCATCGCCCACCACGGCATCCTCCATCCCATCAAAGGCAACGACCTCCTCCTCCGCGCCTTTGCCGAGCTGCTTCCCGACCACCCCAACTTCCGCTTCTTCCTCATCGGCGACGGGCCCGAAATGCCCGCCCTGGTCAAGCTGCGCGACTCGCTAGGAATCGCCCACGCCTGCCTCTTCACGGGCTGGTACTCCTCCGAAGACGTCAACCGCGCCCTCAACGCCGCCGATGTCTCCCTGGTCATGCGCATCCACACCCCCACCGCCAACTTCTGCCTCACCGGCGCCCTCGTACATTCCATGTCCAGCGGCTGCGCGACCCTTTCGACCCGCCTCGGCGGCCCCGGCGAAGTCATCCGCGAAGGCGAAAACGGCATGCTCTTCTCCCCCGACGACATGGAGGAGTGGAAGCGCAAGGTCGTCGCCCTCTCCCGCGACCCGGACCTTCGCGCCAGCCTGGGCCGCGCCGCCGCCGAAACCGCCCGATGCGAGTTCGAACTCAACCACGTCGCCCGCGAAACCGCAGAAGCCCTGCTCGCCCTCTGCGGCACCACCCTTCCAGCCGACGACACCCTTCCTTCAACCAACCCCTAACTGCCGCCCACGCCGCTGAAAACTCCTGCCATGCCCACATCGTCCGCCTCCGAGATCCAAACGACCCAAACGCCCTGGTACGCCCGCGCCTGGGTCCTTCTTCTTGCCTACGTCGTCGTCGCCTTCCTCGTCTTCCACGCCCTCTGGCGGCCCGGCGCGATCCTGATGTGCAGCGACAACAACGTCGGCAACGTCGCCGCCGAACGCAATGCGCTGCTCGTCGCACCTCCGCATGAGTGGTTCGCCCAGCTCTGGGGCATGCCCTTCCCTTCGCGCATCACGCTTGTCCACGCCTTCCAGATGCTTCTCCCGCCGACCGTCTTCACCAACACCATGTACGCCCTATGCCTGGTGTTCGGGGCCTGGTTCCTCTCCCTCTTCCTCCGCGACAAGGGATTGCGGCCCCTTCCCGCCTTCTTCGGCGGCCTCGTCGCCTACTGGGTCGGGACCAACCTCACCCTGATCTACGCCGGGCACATCGGAAAATACGGCGTCATTCTCTTCCTCGCCATCGCGCTCTGGGCTCTCGGACGCTGGGGAAAGACCCGCCGCGCCCCCTGGGCCGTCATCGCCGCCGCCGCCATCGGGGGCATGTTCCTGGAGCAGGTCGATGTCGCGGCCTTCTGCTCCCTTCTCCTCGTCCCCGCCGCCCTGGTCGAACTCTTCTCCTTCCCTCGTGAAACCCTCCGCGCCCCCCGGTTCTGGCTCGTCCACGTCCTGCCCGCCGCCATTGTCGGCCTGCTCATCGTCGGGGGTGCCGCCGCGGCGACCATCTCCTCCGGCGTCGCCGACAACGTGGACGACATGACGCCCGAGCAGCAGTGGGCCTACCTCACCCAATGGAGCCAGCCCCCGGACGAATCCCTTGACTTCATCGCCCCCGGCTGGACCGGATGGCGCAGCGGCGACGAGGCCGCCCCCTACTGGGGGCGCATGGGCCGCAGCGACGAATGGGAGACCACCCGCCAAGGCTTCATGAACTTCAAGCTGGAGAACGTCTACGTCGGCGTCATCCCCTTCCTCTTCGCCCTCATCGCCATCGCCACCACCTTCTCCGCCCGCAAGACATCCCCCGACGCCGCCCGCCGCTGGCGCCTCACCCTCCTATGGGCCTGCCTCTGCCTTGCCGCCCTTCTCCTCTCCTTTGGCAAATTCACGCCCCTCTACCGCCCCCTCACCGCCCTCCCCGGCTTCTCCATCGTCCGAAACCCCAACAAATTCATCCATTTCTTCCAATTCGCCTGGGCCGTCCTCGCCGCCATCGGATTCGACCAGCTCCTTTCGCTCCCCGGCCGTCCGCGCCGACGCTGGGCCCTCATCGCCGCCGCCCTCTCCGGCATCTTCTTCATCGCGTGGGCCATCATCTGGTCCGATTCCGACATGGCCACCGTCCACCTTTCCAGCCAAGGCTGGCCCCTCCTCGCCGCCCGCGCCATCCAGCACGCGAAGAACTTCGCCCTCTTCTGGTGCGCCCTCTCCCTGGGCCTCACCGCCGCCGCCCTCTGGTTCTCCGCCCCCAAGGCAGCCGCCGCTCACCCCAAGACGCCCTCCGCCCCCCTTCCCTTCTGGCGCCGCGCCCTCATCGCCATCCCCCTGCTCATGCTCCTCGCCGACGCCGCCCTCATCCTCGCCCCCCACTACATCCAGGCCATGCCCGCCGGCTACATCGCCAAGAACGACGCCATCACCTACCTCCAGGAAAACCTCCCCCCCAACCGCATGGCCTTCCCGCGCCAGGACGCCCTGAGCAATTTCTGGCTCACCTTCCTCTTCCTCTACTACGACATCCCCACCATCAGCGCCACCCAGGTCCCCCACCCTCCCGGCGACTACGTCGCCTTCTGGAAGGCCGTCACCGACCCCATCCGCCTCTGGCGGCTCACCGCCGTCACCCACCTCTTCATGCCCGGCACCGCCGCCGCGCAGCTCCTCGCCGACCCGTATTTCGGCCCCCAGTTCCGCCCCGACTGGGCCTTCCGCCCCGAAGACGACGGACAAGGCGGATACGCCACCCGTCCCCTCCCCCTGCCCGCCACCCCCACCCCGCGCGACATCGCCGCCCTCCCCCAGGTCGTCCTCACCTTCCGCGACCCGCCCAACCGCGTCGTCCTCGCCACCAACTGGGTGACCGCCGACGACCCCACCGCCCTCCGCACCCTCGCCGCCCCCGACTTCACCCCCCTCCAGACCGTCATCCTCTCCCCCGAAGCCGCCGAAACCATCGGTCCCGACGCCCTTTCCGCCGCCGCCGCGTCCCCCGCTCCATCCCCCCTTCCCCTCCCCGACGTCACCGATGTCCGCACCGGCCACATCCGCTTCACCGTCACCACCGAAGGCCCGGCCCTCGCCCGCATCGCCGACAAATACGATCCCGGCTGGCGCGCCACCCTCAACGACGCCCCCGTCCCCGTCCTCCGTTGCGACTACATGTTCCAGGCCGTCTGGCTCCCCGGCCCCGGCACCTGGACCATCGACATCACCTACCGCCCCCGCTCCCTCCCCCTCCTCTTCCAGGCCGCCGGCCTCATCCTGGCCCTCGTTCTTGCCCTGCCTCTCCTCCGCCGCCCGGCCTGCCTTCCCGCCCGCTAAGCGCAATTTCTGGTTTGTCGAAATAATCGAAACAATCGAAATTTTTCGACAATATCGGAATCTCTTGCGCGTCTTTCCGGCCGAGAGGGTGCTCTGCCCGCTTCCTGCTTCTGGCCCGCTACTGGTGCGGGGAGCGGGAAAACGCGCGCTATTGCGGTTGTGGAGCAGTGGCGTGGCGCTTGGCGCGGAGGAAGCAGACGATGCTGACGGGGATGGAGAGGGCGTAGCCCATCACGACAACGGCGCCGGTGCGCCAGGCCCAGACGAAGCAGCAGGCGAGGAACAGGGCCAGGAGGGGCCAGAGTCGCATTCGGAGGGACGGGGTGAGGTGGAGGTGCTTCAGGGAGAAGGTCGGCAGGCGGGAGGCCATGAGGACCGCCGCGGCGAGAACGCTGACGCTGACCCATGCGGTCGAGCGGAAGACATGTTCGGCCGCCGGGAAGCCCAGCGACAGGATCAGCGGCGACAGGGCGAGGAATCCGCCCGCAGGCGCGGGCACACCGGTGAAGAAATGTTTCCAGTAGGGCGGCATTTCTTCGTCGAGGGCGGCGTTGAACCGCGCGAGGCGTCCGGCGCAGCAGACGGCCAGCACGAGCACGAAGCCCCAGTGCAGCGTCACCGCCTCGGGACGTCGCGCCAGGTCGCTGAGGGCCATCAGGCGCATTTCGGCGTCCATGCTCCAGTTGTACATGATGAAGCCCGGCGCGAGGCCGAAGCAGACGAAGTCCGACAGCGAGTCCAGCTCCGCCCCGAACCGCGAGCTCACGCCCAGCATCCGCGCGACCTTCCCATCGAGGAAATCGCAAAGGCTCGACACCAGCAGGAACAGCACCGACATCTTCCAGCGCCCCCACAGCGCCATGTGGATCGATGAGATGCCAAACGCCAGCGCCAGCATCGTCACCGTGTTCGGTGCGACCGGCTTGATGGCGGGCAGGCGCGCGCGCCGTCCCTTCAGTCCGAAGCGTCGGCGTCCGGGCTTTGCCGGAGCGACTTCGGCCTCCTCCGCGTCGGCGTCAGCGGCCTCGGCCTCCGCGAGCTCCTCCAGCTCTTCACCGGAGAGTTCGTCGTCCGTCGGGTCCATCCCATTCTGCAGGAAATCGTCGTCTCTCATCGCTTAGCCCTCCATTCTGGCCAGCACTGTCTCGCCGGCCACGGCGACCTGGCCCAGGCGCACCACCGGAACGACGCCGGGCGGCAGATAGACATCCAGGCGCGATCCGAACCGGATCATCCCGAACACGGCCCCGGCCTCCAGCTTATCTCCGACCTTCAGCGGACAGAAAATCCGCCGCGCGACCAGCCCCGCGATCTGCACCACGCCCAGCAACGCCCCCGACGTCGTGCGCAGTCCGATCAGCTGCCGTTCGTTGTCCTCGCTGTCCTTGTCCTGCACCGAGACGAACTTGCCCGGCACGTACTTCAGCGCGATGACCTCCCCGGCCATCGGAGAGCGGTTCACATGCACGGAAAACACGCTCATGAAGATGCTGACGCGCAGGCGCGGCTCGTCGCCGATGCCCATCTCCGGCGGCGGCGCCAGCTCGCGGATGTTGCTGACGATGCCATCTGCGGGGGCGAGGACGAGCCCCGGCTCCGTCGGCGGCACCCGCACCGGATTGCGGAAGAAGTAGAACGAAAACACCAGCACCGCGAGTCCGAGCCCCCAGAACGCGTAGAGCGGCCACCACGCCAGTCCGGCGGCCCCGAGCACGCCGAACAGCGCGAACTCCCAGGCCAGAATCTTGCACCCTTCCGGGTGAATCTTCGGCAGCAGGTATCTCTTCCACGACAGGTCAACCGCCTGCCGTTCCTCGTCCGTGGGCATCCGATAGTCCATCTTCATCTTTCCCTTTGCGTTCCCCCCCGTCGTACCCCCGACCCCCCCCCGGTTCCAGCCCTTTTCCTCACCCCTGGAAAGTTGGGGTGCGATTGTAGTTTCTTGCATGGCCCGCCAGGAGGGGGGATGTCGCCGCAGGCGACAGGGAGGAGTACGCGCGACACGGGCTTTTCCGCAAACGACAATCGCACCCCTGCCCGCCGGGCGCATCTGAGTTGTTTGCAACCTCGCGCGAGAGCAAGCCCCGAAAGACCCAAATGTCCGGCAGTCTCGGCAGGGGCCGACCGCCGGGCGGCCCGTGCGCAAGGGCAGTTTCAGGGATGTCCTTCCCGAATCCCTTGGGCACGGCCCGCACGGCGGTCGGGCCCGGAAAGGCATTCTTGGTCAGGAGCAGGGAGCTGAAGGGGCAACGGGACAAGAAACGGCTGCACGCACCCAGGGTGTTTTCTCTTTTGCAAACAACTCAGATGCACCCCCGCCCGCCGAGATTTCAACTTTTTTCTTGCCATGCGTCGAAACCTGAATTAAGAAGGTGCTGTGGCTTGTGTCATGCTCCTCGTGGTGCGCGGGAAGGGCGGATTCGGGCCAAAACAAGGAAAAAACCATGAAAACTCCGACTTTGCAATTCCTTCTGGGAGTGGCGGCGGGGCTTTGCCTAGCGGCAAAAGAGGGACCCTGTTGATCATGAGGCAGATGAACCCTCCCTCATGGGAAAAGGGGAAGTAGTTCGCGAGAAGGATTTCGACAAGGCTTTTTGTGAACATATTTCGGTTTCCGAGGAAGGGTGCAATCCATGGCACGGACATTGAGACTCATATGTATTGGCCTGATGATGGGGGTGATGGCTATCGGCCCAGGATGCCATCTCATTCACAGCTGGCAAGGTACTCAGTGGTTTAAGGTTTGTCTTATGTTTCAATACTCCCTGCCGGGAAAAGCGGAATCCGAGGCCCAAGAAATCGTTCTTGCAAAACTCGGAGATGTTGTTGTTTCTATGCGTTGTTTCGAGATGCAGCGCAGGGGGGATGAGAGTTCAGCTCCCTGGCCTTTGCAAGAGGAACTTCCTGAATTGCTATCCTCGATTCCAGTTGACAAAAAACAAAAAGGCGAAATGATAAAGGAACTTTACATAAGGGAGAGAAAAGAACCGGGCAAATGCGTATGGCTATGGCTATACCTCGATGAATCTTCAAGGTGGCGTGTATTGTGCGCTCATGGTGCATATACAGATTCAATATATTGACACACCTTTTGCTACGACCCCCAAATTTCTCACCGCCACCTATGTTGGCCCCGCCTTCACCAACGTCCCCATGACGGCCACCGACACCTCCACCGTCGTCCTCGGCGACACCGCCTACACCCACGACGCCAACGGCAACCTCACCAGCGACGCCACCTTCCTCTACCACTACGACCTCGCCACCCCGTTGCCGAATGTT
>JAEEGH010017541.1_pt1 | contig 15247 bp, 12 predicted proteins | sample 9134181 | NCBI WGS metagenome assembly JAEEGH01 (sample SAMN16246544, study PRJNA631951) | gut metagenome | biome: gut microbiome; feature: rumen; material: DP-attached | host: Bos | place: Iran: Karaj | collected 2018-10 | reverse complement strand
GTCACGCAGCAGAGTTCTGGATGATCGAGCCTGAGATGTGTTTTGCAGATCTTCAGGATGACATGATGTGTGCAGAGGCTATGCTTAAATATGTAATCAGATATGTCCTTGATAACTGCCCTGAAGAGATGCAGTTCTTCAACAATTTTGTAGACAAGGGTCTCATCGAGAGACTTGAGCATGTTGTTTCATCTGATTTCGGAAGAGTATCTTATACAGATGCCATCAAGATCCTTGAGAAGCACAACGATGAATTTGACTTCAAGGTATATTGGGGATGCGATCTTCAGACAGAGCATGAGAGATATCTGACAGAGAAAGAATTTAAGCGCCCTGTATTCGTAACGGATTATCCTAAGGACATCAAGGCATTCTATATGAAGCTCAACGAAGACGGCAAGACCGTTGCAGCCTGCGACTGTCTGGTACCCGGAATAGGAGAGATAATCGGAGGATCACAGAGAGAAGACAATCTTGAACTTCTTGAGAAAAGAGTTGAAGAGATGGGTCTTAATAAGGAAGATTACCAGTTCTATCTGGATCTCAGAAAGTACGGAACCGCAAGACATGCAGGTTTTGGTCTTGGATTTGAAAGATGCATCATGTATCTTACGGGAATGGGTAACATCAGAGACGTTGTTCCTTTCCCCAGAACAGTTAACAACTGTGAACTGTAATCTTTCATAAAAATAGACAAAATGTTAATTGGGAGTATTTTTTGAAAAAAGCGGGATTAAGAATACTAATCAGCTTAATATTGATAGCGTCTCTTAATATGACAGTCTACGCTACTCCTCTGGATGATCTCAGGAAGCAAAAAGAAGAGACTCAGAAGGAACTTGATAAGGCCAACAGTACCGTATCAAGTCTGAAGAACCAAAAGCAAGAAGTAGAAGAAGAGATCAGCGAACTGGACGCGCAGCTTATTGATATCATCGCATCTGTCAGCCTATTGGAAGACGAGATAGATGAATTGAATGAGCAGATTGAGCAGACGAAGCAGGAATACGAAGAGGCTAAAGCTGTTGAAGAAGCTCAGTATGATGCAATGAAGCTCAGGATCAAGTTCATGTATGAAAAAGGTGAACTGTCCTATGTGGAGATACTGACTCAGGCTAAGAGTTTTTCGGATATGGTCAACAAGACGGATTATGTTGAAAAACTCTACGAGTATGACCGTAAGATGCTCCTGGAATACCAGGCGGCAAAAGAGGCGGTAGCCGAAGTACAGGCCAGGCTTGAAGATGAAGAAGAACAGCTGGAAGTAGATCTGAAGGAACTTCAGGAAGAACAGACCGTTCTCAATCAACTGATGGAAGAAAAGAAGGCGGAGGCAGCTGACTATGACAATCAGATATCCAAAGCCAAGCAGGATGCTGCAGCCTATAAGGCGAAATTAAAGCAGCAGAACAGCGAGATAAAGAAACTCGAAGCTGAGGAAGCGGCTAAGAAAGCTGCTCAGGCGGCAAAATCATCTTCTTCGGGTTCCAGCGCAAGCGCACAGTCAACCATAAGCAATTCGGGTGGAAGCGCCAGCGGTAAGCAGATAGCCAATTATGCCTGCCAGTTTATAGGCAATCCTTATGTATTCGGAGGAACATCCTTAACCAACGGATGTGACTGTTCCGGATTCACATATTCCGTATATAAAGCCAACGGATACAACATACCCAGAGTGGGAACGGCTCAAAGAACCATTGGAACAGAGGTAAGTTATTCCGATGCACAGCCCGGAGATATAATCTGTTATCCCGGACACGTAGGAATATACATAGGAGGCGGACAGATAGTTCACGCCAGCACACCTTCAGGCGGTATCAAGATAGGTTCCGCAACATACACCACAATACTTACTGTAAGAAGGGTAGTTAATTAAAAGAAAGGACATACTGACACATGGATCAGGAAAAAGTACTGGTAATCGATTTTGGAGGACAGTATAACCAGCTTGTAGCAAGAAGAGTCAGAGAATGTAATGTATATTGTGAGATATATTCTTACAAGACTCCTCTTGAAAAAATAAAGGCCATGAATCCCAAGGGAATCATCCTTACAGGCGGCCCCAACAGCTGCTACGAAGAAGGAGCACCTACAGCATCAAAGGAATTGTTTGAACTTGGGGTTCCCGTACTCGGACTTTGCTACGGTGCACAGCTTATGCAGCTTGTATTGGGAGGAAATGTAGAGAGAGCAGCCAACAGAGAATACGGAAAGACAGATGTAATCTTCAAGCAGGGTACAAAGCTATTCGAAGGAATTGCGGAGCATAACACCTGCTGGATGAGTCATTTCGATTATATATCCAAGATGGCACCGGGATTTGAGGTAATAGCTCACACAGACAACTGCCCCGTTGCAGCCTGTCAGAATACAGAGGCCAATCTTTATGCGATACAGTTCCATCCGGAAGTTCTTCATACACAGAACGGTACTGCAATGCTCTACAATTTCGTAAGAGGTATATGCGGATGTGCGGGAACATGGCGTATGGACGCCTTTGTGGAGAGCACTGTGAAGGCACTCAGAGAAAAGATCGGTGACGGTAAGGTTCTGCTTGCTCTTTCGGGAGGAGTGGATTCATCGGTAGCCGCAGGTCTTCTGTCTAAGGCCATAGGCAATCAGCTTACATGTGTGTTCGTTGATCACGGTCTTCTCAGAAAGAACGAAGGGGATGAAGTTGAAGCCGTATTCGGTAAAAGCGGCCGCTTTGATCTTAATTTCATCAGAGTTAATGCCCAGGATCGTTATTACAGCAAACTCGAGGGAGTATCAGAGCCTGAGAGAAAGCGTAAGATAATTGGTGAGGAATTCATCAGAGTATTTGAAGAAGAAGCCAAGAAGATTGGTAAGGTGGATTTCCTTGCTCAGGGAACCATATATCCCGATGTGGTTGAATCGGGACTCGGTGGAGAATCCGCTGTTATTAAGTCTCATCATAACGTAGGTGGACTTCCCGATTACGTTGATTTTAAGGAAATTGTTGAACCTTTAAGAGACCTCTTCAAGGATGAAGTGCGTAAGGCCGGACTTGAGCTGGGAATACCTGAGAAACTTGTATTCCGTCAGCCTTTCCCGGGACCGGGACTCGGAATCCGAATCGTGGGAGAAGTAACGGCAGAGAAAGTTCGTATGGTTCAGGATGCGGATTATATCTACAGAGAAGAGATTGACAAAGCGGTTGAGGAATACAAAAAGACCAAGGGAGAGGATCCTTCATGGCTTCCTAATCAGTATTTTGCCGCACTTACCAATATGCGTTCAGTCGGTGTAATGGGTGATGAGCGTACATATGATTATGCCGTAGCCCTCAGGGCGGTCAACACGGTTGATTTCATGACAGCCGAAGCAGCGGAGATACCTTTTGCCGTACTTCAGACAATAATGAGCAGAATAATCAATGAGGTTCGCGGGGTAAACAGAGTATTCTACGATCTCACCAGCAAACCCCCGGGAACGATAGAGATGGAATAATTAACGAAGTCCTAAGAATGCCGTATTTATGCGGCTTTCAAGGAAGTGAAAAAGCGATTTGATAACAAAATGATAACACTTGATAACTGAGCATTATTTATGAGTAATGCAAATGGTTAGCAGGTGAGGTTTCAGCAAAGACTAAAAAAGGTCTTGTTAAGCTAATGAATAGCTTAGCAAGGCCTTTTCTTTTCTGTACGAAAAGAGAATTTACTAATAACAGAAAATGTGGTTGAAACAGAAAAGAATAACATTGACTTTGAAAGCGTAGCACGGGGGCCATCTTGTATATACAATTCCCTAAATTATTGTTATAATTAAAGAGCGAGTTCGCACACTGAGGAATGTGGTTTACATATGACAGATTGTATATGGAGGTACATATAATGAGTAGAGAACATTTTATGCGGGCGAACAAGACCGTATATCGGGTCAATGTGATCATCGTAGTGGTTGCCACACTGATGGTATTTCTGGATATGGCCGTACACGGAGTGGGACCTGCACTGATCGCTGAGTTATTATTCTGCTTGGCGGGATTGGGGATCATGACCTTCGGGTACTTTAAGTTTAAGGACAAAAGACTCGGTGCGGTTTTGATCATGTTTGGCTCCACGGTGATGTATATCGTGGTGATGCTGATCCAGAATGATATGATGTTTTACGCATTTGCCGTTCCGGTGATGTTTTCCTGTGTGACCTATCTGGACCTGAGGCTCCTCATCGAGGGCCAGGCCATCTTTACCGTGATGCCCCTCATTGTTTTGATCCGGGGAGTGATCGCCACCCATGAACCGAACCGAGCACATATCGTGGCGGGATTTATCATCATCCTTACCGGCATTGCTTCCATCGAGAGCATGAAACTCCGTAAAAAGCTGACCATGGAGGATGAAGAGGAGATCCAAGAGAACGTATCCAAGCAGGAAAAGGCTACGGAACAGATGACGGCGGTAGCCGGGAACATTACAGAGCTTTTTAACGACGCAAAGAATTCCGTTGAGGAGTTAAAAGAGATCATCACCAATAACCGTGACGGAATGCATGAGATCGCCGGTAGTACGGAAAACACTGCCCAGTCCATTACGGAACAGTCCCATATGATCGCCGATATCAACCAGCAGACGGAAGCTGCCGAGGAAAAGAGAAACCAGATGATGGAGGTTTCCGGAGAGACCCAGCAGGCAGTACAAAACGGTGTTGGTGTGATCCAGGACTTAAGAGCCAAGACAGCCAGCGTGGTAGACTTAAGTCAGGTGACAGTGGATGCCACAAAGGCTTTGACGGAAAAGGTAAAGAGTGTGGAAAGTATTGTGGATACCATTCTTTCCATTTCCAGCCAGACCAATCTTCTGGCACTAAATGCTTCCATCGAAGCAGCCAGAGCGGGAGAAGCCGGCAAGGGCTTTGCCGTTGTGGCGGATGAGATCCGGGTACTGGCGGAGCAGACAGCTTCCGCTTCCAACCAGATCACCGAGATCATCGAAGAACTGACTCAGGATGCGGAAAAAGCCATGGACAGCACCAATGAAGCAGCGGATTCCGTTCGGGATCAGAACGAACTCATCGAGAATACGGCAGAGACCTTCCAGAGGATCGACGAGAACGTAAACAACCTGATCCAGCGTTCCGATGATATCGGAGACAGCATCAGCGCCATCGGGAGATCCGCAGCGGAGATCAATGAGAGCATTACAAATCTTTCCGCCACCAGTGAAGAGGTGGCATCCCTTTCCAGTACGGGAGAGACGGATGCGCAGAATGCGGTGGATCGCTTTGGAGCATTTAATGATGTACTGAACAATATCTACGAAGAAGCAAGTCGGTTGCAAGCATAAAGAACTGCGGGCAGTGGCAGGGGTGAGCCATGGGCAGTGGCACGGCTCACCCCTGCCACAGCCCGCAGCTTCATTTGACATAACTGCTATAGGATGTTATTATTTAGATACAAAAAAGGTGCCACCGATGACGGTTGGTCCTGTAGTTATTAGTTAAGAATAACCGCTAACTTTGCAGGGTAGGCGGTTATTTTTTATGGTCTTTTCCGTAGCCACGCCTAGAGAAAAGAAGGTCGCGCACAAGCAGATTACTGCTATGATTGTCTCAATATCCATAAGCATCGCCCTCCTTTCCGAAGGGCAACACGGCCCTTCATGATGTGAAGAACCAACCGCCACCGTATTGGTAGCACCCGTACGTGAAGTATAGCATGGATTTTTTTATACTGTAAAGATGTTTTATCTTGTTCGTCGCGATACAATTCGCTGAGATGCTTGCATAGCGATTGTTGAAACAAGATTATCTATATTCTCTCCTTGGGTGAGGCCGTTTTTTATCGCATCAATATCTGCCATCTTGATCTGACGATATCCGGCACCTGCTTGGTGAAGCGCATCTTTGATATCCTCGGCTTCTGCACGTTCAAGGATTTCGCCTACCGTAAACTTTTCTGCATCATAGAAACCATATTTGAATAACCGATTTGCGGTGACATCATCTATAGGCATTTCTTGAATAACGGAAATCACTTCAGCCTGATGCTTACCTTCAAATCGTTTGAAAAAGGTTGCCTTAAACTTGGTAAAAAAATCTTTAAAAGCATCCTTGATGATATCAGCAACGGAACGTTTTACTTCTTCGTCCAATTCTTTTTTGCGACGATTCAGTTTATCTGATACCGATTGGAGATATACTTCGGTTTCATGTTGATTTAATGCAATGGAATCCAGCTTCTTTTCTTTAGATTCAAGTTCTTCGGATTTTCTGGAAATATAATCCTGCCATTGTTTAATCTCTGACGGAAGTTTTGCCTCTACCTGTTTTTTGACTTCATAATCAAGTGTTAATTCTCGATTTGAGAGCTCATGTTCCTTCAGCATAAGATTCTGCTCTTTGGTACTGACTTCTTTTTCACGTTTTGCCAACTCTTCCTGAACAAGTTCATTGTGTTCTTTGGTCTCAGCTGACTTTTGCCAACTCCGATATTCCTGGGCAGTGACTTCGATTTTGCGAGGACGTCCAAATATATTTGTGTCGGAGATTTCTTTGTTTTTCATTTCTTCGGTTACAAGCTCAGCAGAAACTTTTGCCAGTTTCTTTTCGGTAGCGTTAAGCTTTTCTTCGGCTTCGTGATTTTTTGCCTGCAATTTAACAGCGATAGCTTCTTCTTTTGTCATAGATGTTTTTCCCGGAACCTTTGGAACAAGCTCGATATCTAATCCATATTTTTGACAAAGCTTTAGTTTGATATCACGTTCCCACTCGGAGAATGTAATCTTTGCATTATTCCATTTGTTAGGTGCTTTGTCCGGCTCCGGTCTTTCAAAGCTCATTTCTTCCAAAGCTTTATTCTGAGAGATATCCAATCCATCCTTTCCATCATATGCCCATACTTTTCTGACATGAATATGCGGGACCGCTTCGTCTAAGTGTAGGGCGGCATCAAGGAAGTGAATGTTATGACCAAATCGCGCAATTACTTCGCGTTGGTAGTCCTCAAATATCTCCATAAGGATAGAGGAATCCGGAAATCCGTCATCTACAGATCCGATTTGAAAGATGGTTTCTTCCGGACAAGTGTTTTTGGAATCCAATAGGTCATCTATGGATTTGTTTCGCTCCGGATGTCTTGCAGCTTCGTTGCGCCTGTGTTGAGCGGATAAACTTTCACCAAATAACTCTTGGTATATAGTGTGTTCGTGCTCATCGATGGAAGTGCGGTTTTCATCAGTGTTATCTATAACATGAGGGACATTGTCTTTGTCATAGTGAAGGATGATGTTTTTGATAACCATGGATTCATTGATGTTTTCTGCTTTGGTTACGTCATACTGTCTGTCATTATGTTTACGGGAATATGCTTTCCCGGTCTTGCTATTTACTCTGCCATTATGGTTTGTCTGCCTATAATTTGCCATGTAAAATCTCCTTTCATAGTCACTTCTGGTCCAGTGGACCAGAGCTTGTAGTCCAGTGGACTACAAGTCACTGTTACAATTCTCTGCGGGCTATTTCCTAAAGCGACACCTTGTCGCGTCAAGGAAATACCCCGTATTAGTTTGTCGCAGACTTCGTCCGCACAAACTCGGGGACCCCAACCTACGCGGTTAGCGGTCATTCGCCATGACGGGCATCTCATAAGGTCTTTGCCCTTGCCGATGGCTAACCCAATCTTTTGGGGCTCTGCCCCGGCGATGCCATCCCCGGTCTCATCGGGAGCTACACTCCCAAGGCGACGCCTTTCCCTTGTACCATCGCCTTCGAAATAAAAGTCCTTGGTTGGACTTATATTTCTTAGTCGATGTCGAAGGAATGGATTTCTAATCCTCCATTAGCTTTCTGCGTTCCAACTGCTCCCAAAAGTCATCACTATATTCGCGTTCCAAGAAATCGTGAATCCCATTCCTTATGCGAGGAGTTTTGCTAATGGGTTGATATCCTTCCTTAATGGCTTTGATGAACCAACCGGTTACGTTATTAATCTTTGCTGTTTGTTGATCAAAGACAGCCTTTGCACTTTTTATACGGAGGATATCGTGGTCCGCAGCCGATAAGATGGATTGAATATCCTTCTCTGGTAAATCAAACTCTTTTAATAACTCCTGTGCTTCATCAACAACAAAAGCCAAATTTTTGTCTTCAAGTGTTGTTGAAGAACTCTGTGTAGAAATATTTGTAGTATTCTTTGATGAAGTCTTTGTATACGTATCTACTTTTTCATCATGGGGTGATTCCGTTTGTGTCATATCCTCGTTACTTTTAGGGAAGGGGGTAGTAACATTTTTGTTACCACCTAGGCCTAAAAATTGTCCGGATGGAAAAGTTAGCTTTTCTAAAACATCCGGAACGAGTTCAAGGAACATCACATTTGAGAGAGAAAGCCCTGCAACAACTATGTTTTTGAAATGTCGTTTGACTACACCGAGATCTTCGAGAAAAATGAGCGCGTCACGAGCTTGCTTCTTGGAGATGTTGAATTTTTCCATTAGTTGTTCATAGCTTCGTTGCAGATAGTTTTCATCGTGGAATTTTTTAGAATAGGATACGGATAAGGTGGTTTCGTCTCGTTCTTCTGTAGGACGATACCAATACACAATATCCGCCAAAATAAGAATGGCAAGAGGGTTGGTTTTTCCTTTGTCATTTACGATGGTGTAATACCATGATTCCGGAACGATATTTCCGGTTAAATTGAGTTTACCTACTGCATCTACAATAGAATTTTTTGTTGATGGATTGATTGATTTTGTCATACATTTCCTTTCTTTCATGTATGACAAGTGAATATTAGATATTTAGATGTGGATTAGATCTTAAAAATGGTTGACCCCCTGATTGACCCCCAGAGGTAGCCGGCTCTACATCCTCCATTTTTCTAGTGTTTTCGGGGGTCGGAAATAGGTTCAAGTCCCTTCATCCGCAGGGTGTTAAAAAAGGACGGGTAGCAAATAGCTACTCGTCCTTTTTTGGCATCCTGCGGATGCCCCGCTCCCACGGTTCTCTGTCTCCTCGGCGCAGAGCGCCTTACGTACCTGATTTTTTTTCTAGAATGAGGTACTTTGTTTCAAGCCCGTACCTCATTCTTAAACTCTTCCGCCGATAGTGATGTACATGTTTCCAAACCATCACATCATTATACAGGACTCACAACCATAATGAGGTACATCGCCCCAAGCCCGTACCTCATTTTTAAACTCTTCCGAACAATATGATGTACGCTGCTCCAAGCCCATACCTCATTCTTAAACTCTTCCAAACACAATGATGTGCTTCGCTTCAACCCCCTACATCATTCCTGAAAATTCATGCTATAATGATGCAGTGCCTCTTAGCTTTGCACATGCTAAATCCTTCTTTTGCTAAAAAATGAGGTGTTGACGTGGAGAAACAGATGAATAATTCCGAGCTCGTTTTAGTATGCCCTTCCAAAGAAATGGAAGCGGAGGCGTTTCAGTATAAAGAAGAACATTTCCTTTTCGGAGATATGCAGGTTCACGGAAGCGGTGGGCTTGCATTCTTCGATAATTTCGATGAATGGCTGGAACACATAAACACAATCAGAGACAAGAATCCGGAAACCGGAGTCAGAACAAGCACTTTCTTTTCAAAGCGTGTATCTGACGGAAAAATGATAGGCTGCATTAAGATTCATCACTCTCTTACTGACGAGCTGAAGAGCGGTGGAAATATCGCTTATGGCATCAGGCCGTCCGAACGCTGTAAGGGTTACGGAAAACAACAGTTACAGCTATGCCTTGAATATGCAAAGAGTCAGCAAATCAATCATGTCATTATAGCCTGCGACAAGGATAATATAGCTTCAGCCAAGACCGCTATGAGCTGCGGCGGCGTCCTTGAAAAAGAGTTCGTGGAAGACGGAGTTATGAAACAGCATTATTTGATAATGATGTAACTCTTGATTATCATATCTCAGATATAGACTACGCGATTTTGCTGAGGTCAGCAAAATCGTTGAAGCCGGTGCTACCTCTAAACCCAAACTAGATTATGAACTGTCAAGATATGCTTGTTATCTTATCGTATAAAACGGCGATCCCAGGAAAGAAGTTATATTCAAGGGGCTGAAAAAGCAACGAGTACACATTATAATGTCGGACGAGAAGCAAGAAAAGCTATCGAAAAAATCGGAGGCACAATGCCTGAGGATTTACCAACGCCAGAGAAAAGCATCCAGCAGATTGAAAAAGAACAGATGGAAAGACTAAAAAAGAAAGCAAAAGCTGGAAAGCTTATGCTTGATGAATAGTTATTCTAAAGGGCTTACACCAAAGCGGTATAAGCCCTTCTTATATATAAACCTATAGAAAGTGAGGTACCCACCTAGGTACCCAAGAAGTGTTGACGTTGCATCCTCCTTTTTTACTGGATTTCTTGGGTAGAAAAAAGTTCGAGTTCCTTCATCCGCTTTCTTCCCACTGCGGATGCCCCAAACCCACGGCTCTTAAGTCTCTCAGGCGTAAACGCCTGCTCGGACTATTTTGGTATGTAATACCACGGTTTCTTATGATATACTTATAAAAAACATAAAGAGGTACCTCATGGAAGACCTATTAAGCAGAATATCTTCTATCCTAAAAGATGCGAGTAAGCTGATGATGGATGAAGACGCAAGAAATAATGTAAATCAAAAAGGCAATAATTCTAATTTTGTCACTGAATCTGACATCAACGTTCAAAAATTCCTTTCAGAAAAGCTAACCAAACTTATTCCCGGCAGTACCATTGTAGGTGAAGAAAGCAATCAAACCGATTCATCAGGTGAATACGTTTGGGTTATCGATCCAATCGACGGAACAAGCAACTACATTCGTAACCTTGGGCTTAGTGTTATATCCGTTGGTTTGATAAAAAACAGAGAACCTTTCATTGGTGCAATATATCACCCCTACAGGGACGAGATGTACACAGGACAGATTGGTTGTGGCGCTTTTCTTAATGGAAAACCTATACGTGTATCAAACAAGGATTTCGAACACTCCATTCTATGTTCGGCCATGAGCCTGTACAACAAAGAATATGCAGCACCCTGTTTTAAGATAATTGAGAAGATATACTATCAATCTGACGATCTTCGTCGTTTAGGTTCTGCAGCATTAGAGCTGGCCCTTTTGGCTGCCGGCAAAGTTGAATTGTATTTTGAAATACGAGTTTTCCCCTGGGATGCCGCTGCAGCATACGCCATAATAAAAGCCGCCGGTGGATATGTTGAATGTCTTCACAATGAAGGATTTCCATTAGATCGTCCCTTTGGCATAATAGCTGCAAACACAGAAGAAAACTTCATAAAGTTGAAAGATATCGTGCTCAGTGAGCTTCCTACCGCTCCCTACGATGAAAGGATTTAAATATGTTTTTTCAAAATCATAAAAAAATAGACGATAAAATACGCAGGGAACAGTTTTCAAAAGAAGACTTCATGAGTCTCGAAATCAGTTACGAAAAAACTGTCGAAGAATTAGGATTACAGCAGACAAAACGCGACCAGATCATAGCCCTATACCTTTCTATCCTCGGTTTTGTAATTCCAAGCATAATTAACTTAAACGTATCGAGAATTGCCAAAGGAGCAGGTTTTTTTGTAATCTACCTTATAGGTTTTCTTTTTTGCAGGATCGTGATAAGGTACAGAATCTATAAAGAAGTATATTGGATAGCCTGTCGTGTTATTTCCCAGTTATACAACATTAAACCTGAGGAAAGAAACAAAGAGACTGTACAAACTCTCTTTTTCAGAACACTCAAGAAAAATGCACCAAGTGTTGTGATAAAAAATAAGAAAGGCAAAGCCAGTGTCTGGAGATCATTTAAAAAACAATTAAACAGTGCAGAAATGACATTATTTAACATCCTGCTATTATTTACTTCATTTATAGGCGGTATATCTGTTACTTATCTATTTAGATCCGGCTATTTGATCGCTCAAATAATTTCCGGGATCATCGCGGCGCTCATTCTGTTCATATATTTCAGATTAAACCGCCAATACGTCACATCACTTCTTAAACAATATAAGTGTGTTGACTCAAACGACGCAGACGACCTATCCATCCCATTTAATAAAGCCTGGATGCTTCACTGCTACGTTGACGATGACGAGTTCAATCCTAACAACGAGAATAACTAATACATCGGGGTATGTTCGGTAGAACATATCCCGATTTTATTATACTTATTCACCAAAAATAACCAACGGATAATGTGATAATGACAGTTTTTTGCACGTAACACCCGTGCTATAATCCTATTGTCGTTACTTTTTATCTTTTAAGGAGGTTTTTCTTATGCAGTACGTTATTGAAGGTGAGCCGTTACCGGTTGTGATCTGTACCCTGGAAGCAGGCGAGACTATGATCACTGAAAGCGGCGCTATGTCATGGATGACACCCAATATGAAGATGGAAACCACTTCAAACGGTGGTGTTGGTAAAATGCTTGGACGCGCATTCTCAGGTGAGAGCATGTTCCAGAACCGTTATACCGCAGAAGGCGGACAGGGAGAAATCGCATTCGCATCTAGCTTCCCCGGTTCAATCCGCGCTTTTGAGATCAGCGACGGTCACGGAATCGTAGCCCAGAAGAAGGCATTCCTAGCTTCTTCCGACACAGTTGAGCTTTCTGTTTTCTTCCAGAAGAAGGCTGCTTCAGGTTTCTTCGGCGGTGAAGGATTCATCATGCAGAAACTCAGCGGTCACGGAACCGCATTCCTTGAGTTTGACGGATACATCAAAGAGTATGAGCTTCAGGCAGGTGAAAAGATGGTTCTTGACACCGGTTATCTTGCCGCTATGAGCGATACCTGCAGCATTGATATTCAGACCGTACCCGGACTTAAGAACATGTTCTTCGGTGGTGAAGGTATCTTTAACACCGTTATCTCCGGTCCCGGCCACATTTGGCTTCAGACCATGCCCGTTGCACAGATGGCAGGTTCTCTTGCTCCTTATCTTCCCGGAAAGGGCTGATAAATCAATAAATCAGACACTAAAAAAGGCTGCTCCCTGCGAGCAGTCTTTTTCTTATCTCATTTACTGTGTAATTCTTCTTAATCTTTTCTTGGATGAACTTCTAACCCCCTTGCCTTCATCTCTTCTTTTATCCTTGCTTTATCTTCGTACATAAGCTTGTCGGCTTCTTTTAAAAGCTCCTCTACTTTCTTTCCATAGGACAAACCAAAAGCACAGGAGTAGCCGCTCTCTGTCACGGCTAATCTCATGTTATCAACGATTGCGCTAGGATTTTCAGGACTCTTTTTGTGGCAAAGGACAATGAATTCGTCTCCACCAATCCTATAAACCTTGTCCCCTACGGAAGCACATTTCTTCAAGCAATCAGCAACCTTCTTGATTGCTCTGTCTCCGGCTCCGTGACCCATGGTGTCATTGATCCATTTTAGTTCATTCATATCGATGGAAATAACAGCAAAAATGCTGTCCCCATATTTCTTTATGCTGTGATAATAAGACTGTCTGTTAAGAAGCCCGGTAAGTGTATCCCTTTTTGTAAACTGGGAATATGTATACAGGTAATAGATAAGCACCAAAGCTCCAAAGGTATAGTCCGTAATATTATTGCTTTCTTCACTGAACAGTGCAAGCAAAGCAGATCCAAATGCAGCGAAGCTCATAAAGAAAACGATAGTGCTTTCCTCAAAGGAATTGTTCGAAACGATCCTTACCGAAACAAGCAAAAGTCCCAGGATATACAATGCGCTGAAAAAATATGGCGCATATCCCAAAATTCCACGATGAAATATATTGCTTTCATCAAAAGAAAATACTATTCCGTTTACTATTGAAACAAATGATAAGATAGCATTAATACCCGCCGGAATAATTATGTACTTATTTGCCTTCTTATAGACGATGAAAACAATAAGCATGATTATCATAGGCCTTAAGCTGTAGCATATAGCTGAAAGCAGGTAACGCCATATGGTAGGATGATCCAGATGTGAAAACCATATCTCCAGTGTACTGAATACTAACAAAGCAAATATGGATACAATGGTAAGCCTAAGCTTTACTATCATATCCCTTTCAAGGTATACGTCGTGCAATGTCATAATAAACATGCCGATGAGCATGATCAGAAGAACATAGTTATCTGTGAAATATTTTAACATTTGATCTGATTATCTTTCCGTTTTTATTTTATCTTGAGGCTCCGCCGCCTCTAAAGGAGCCGCCTCCTCCGCTATGACCGCTGAAACCGCCGCCACTGCTGCGACCTCCGCCATAACTTCTTCCGATGAAGCTTCCGCCTCCACCGCCTCCGGTAAATACACTGACGATGGCAAGAATGAAGGCTGCTATCATTCCGATAATGAAAAGAATTCCAAAGAAAAGTAATGTACCGTCAACAATTGCATCCTTTACCTGAGTACCAAAGGGCTTCTCGTTTATTCTTACGATTGCCTCCGGAAATTCCATATCCGCAAAGGTTCCAACTGTTTCCGCCTCTCCGTCTCCCCAGTTCTCTGAGAATTCAAGGGAGTAAGAAGGCTCTTTTCCGTACTCTGCGTAGATTTCTTTTACAACTGCGATAAATGTGTTGCCTGCCCCCTTGTTCCAAAGGCCTGCTTCCTTGGGACCCACCGCATAATCATCAAGTATCCTTCCGGCTTTTCCATCAGGGATGGCTCCTTCAAGGCCTGCGCCAACTTCCAACCTTACATGAGGGTACGTTTCATCGGTCTCAAACAGTAACAAAATTCCATTATCAAGGTTCGCATCACCGATCCCCCATTTATTGGCAAGGTCAATGCTGAAATCTTCAAGTTCAGATTCCTGGGTATTGGGAACAGTTACCACAACCACCTGGGCATTGGTATCTTCCTCAAGCCTGCATGCTACATCATATATATACTTTTCTGTATTCTCATTAAGGACATGGCTATAGTCCTCAACAAAGAAATATTCGCTGTGATCCGGCAGATTGGTCTCTTCAATCTCTTTATTGTCATGAAACGTAATTATGACCGTACCAATCCAGAAAACCACAGCAATCAAAAATATGATTCCCGGTTTTTTCATCAGACAGTTCTCTTAACTATTAGAATTCTACAGAAGGAACCTGAGTCGCGGTGCTCTCGGCTTCAAACATATCAGCTTTCTCAAATCCCATCATCTTAGCAAAAATTACTGTGGGGAAAATTCTGATTGCCTTGTTATAAGAGGCAACTGCGCTGTTATACTCCTGTCTTGCGTAAGAAATACGGTTTTCGGTTCCTGAGAGTTCATCCATAAGATCTGTGAAA
>JAEEGH010017540.1_pt1 | contig 15247 bp, 17 predicted proteins | sample 9134181 | NCBI WGS metagenome assembly JAEEGH01 (sample SAMN16246544, study PRJNA631951) | gut metagenome | biome: gut microbiome; feature: rumen; material: DP-attached | host: Bos | place: Iran: Karaj | collected 2018-10 | reverse complement strand
CTTTCCTTGTACGAAGAATGTAGTATCTTCCTCATGAAGCTCGCTTTTTTCAAAATCACTGGTGTCCTTTGGAGTAAAGCAAAGGATAACTTTTTTCACCTGAGATCCAAATGCCCTGATCACCTCATCTACTGCCCCATTCCCGATGATGGTATGTAAGATAAGTGTATCATCCTCCATTTCAGCAATGGCATAGCTACCACATTCCTCAATATAGAACAAGTTTTCCGTCATAAACTGTGAAAGATAGAACATATATAGTCCGGAATTCCCTACCATATACAACTGTGCGTTCTGCTCATTTGTATCAAGTATCTTAATAGCCCTGTCAAAATCATCCTTACCCTTAAGCGGAATATTTTGGGCTTTGCATTCATCGGATATTGTCACTTCTTTTGTATACTGATATTCCTTTGCTTCTTTAAAACCAAATTTAGGATAAAACTCAAGTACAGAATCATTGGCGAAGAGGTAGATTCCATCAACTTTTCCGTCATAGTCTTTTATAACTTCTTCCATCAAGGCTCTGGCATACCCTTTTCCTCTGTAGTCATTGTCCGTCATGATTGTACCAAGTTGGATCAGCTTTACAATTCTCCCCTTATAGTTCATGTTGCAGGCGTTGACTGAAACATTTGAAACAACCTCTCCATCTATTACCACAGAATATGGAATGTAGTTATCCTTCCAAAAACCGTTTTGGTACCAGTTTTCGAAATTAAGCCCAAAGGTCTTTTCAGCAAGTCTGTTGAATGATGCCCTAAGAACATCATTGTTTCTGTAATTCTTTTCTATACAATAATTCATAATTTCATTCTCCATTAATTCCACCTTCAACTCTTCTAATCATAACATACCCCCTCGCTTTTCTTCCTGTAACTGTAAGTGTATATGTTCCTTCAGTGTCAATTCCAACCTGAAACTTCGCAGACTTAATCTTATTTCCTTGATAGATTGGCTTATTATCATCCTTTTGGATAATCAAAGACAGATTTCCCGATTCTGCATCTACCGTTACTTCAAGAGCCTCCCCCTCTTTCATCTCCAGTTCATGAGAATAAGACGTATTAAGAACTTCAAAGGTCATATCAAAATGATCTTCATCTTCGGTTATGCTTCCATCAAAAACCGCTCCTTGCATGCATGCACAAAGCAGCATCGAAACAATAAGCACTGTGATAGCAGTTAAAACACATCGCGTAATATTATATTTTTGTTTTCTCATGACATATTTTTACCACTTATAAAAAACAGCCCCCTCTCATACACTGAAAAGGAGCTGTTTTACACTGATTTATCAAATATTTAAAGGATCGGCCATAAATAAACCATCACGATTACAGTAAAAGAGAATTCGTCTGACTCCACGGATTTTAAACCGAGCTTCTGCACTGCCTTCCGGATAGAGCTTTACTATTTGAATATCATCGGATGAAGCTGCTGCCACGAACGAAATGTAATGTTCCTTCGTCATGCTGTGGTCAATCCGCACATAATACTCATCCTCAATGCGCTCAATAACTGCCATGTGGTTCTCGTCTGCAGGTTCTGCCTCCAGCGGTGTAAGCTGTATGCCATGGCAATGAATAGCCGCTTCTCCCATACTGTGTATTACGTTTCCGCAGACCGGGCAGACATAAAACTTTGATCTCAGCATATTTGCAGATATGTTTTCGTTATGAATGGTATTTCCGGATATAAGTTCTGTTACCGAAATTCTAAATGCCTCCGCTATTGGTTCTAACAGTGTAATATCCGGATACCCTTTGGCAGTTTCCCATTTTGATACTGTCTTATCACTAACTCCAAGCTTTTCCGCCAGCTGAAGCTGTGTCATCTTATTCTTTTCCCTAAGCTGCTTAATTACTGTGCCTGTTACATATTGATTCATTTTTCTTACCTCCATGCACAAATTGTAATATGAGATGATAGAATATTGTACCTACGGAGAGTAGAGTCAATGCCTTCATTACCTGAAGGTGATTTTTATGATCTGTATCTTAACAAAACTATCACAGATATAACCTACAATCGTATCATCCACTCAAATCGAAGTTATCGAGCTCATTCTCTTATGAAAGAGCACTACAAACTGCCGATTTGTTACATGCATCTGTCTCAAGAAGTTCTGATACAGATTCCCTTGGTGCAGAATATAATTCTCCTGAATTCCAGCTGGAATCCTCCATGCTTATTACGCCGGATAAATCACCCTCATGCAAAAGTAAACTAATAGTCTTAGTATGAGAATCACAGAGGCTATCAAATATATCCTTTTTTCATAATTCTATTTCACACCCCTTGCTTTACAAATGCCTGCAATTATCACGATGTATACCACTGATAAAATAACATAGAACCATATATCAACTTGCAGGAAGCAGTACAGAAAATTGAAGCAAAAATGTATTACTATGCCATAAATCAGGTTGTCATGCTTTTCCATAAAAAAGTTCATAATAAAGCAAAGTCCTGTCATAACAACAACGTTGGAAATGATGTATGGGATCATTTGAATTCCCATGTAATCTGAATCGACAAACCATAATACAGTATGCCAGAACGCCCAAATTACTCCCTGTACAACTGACGATTTAAAAAAACTATATTTCCCGTTTAAATATGGTCTAATATACCCTCGCCATCCTGATTCTTCTCCGGTAGGACCGGTTGTAACAGAGAATAAAAAAGATGCCCAAAATGGATATACTCCAAGACTCCAATATGTTCCAAAGGCTCTGCCCTGGATCAGGGACAGCACAAAAACAGTGATCACAGTTGCTGCTATGGTAATAACCGCAGATGCAAATAACGACAGCAATGACATTCTCACGCCAAAAGCCTTTTTATAGAACCCTGTAATGGTCACTCCGGGACAAAAATACCTAAATCCCTTAAGGAGCACTATGGTCGGTGACCAGGCACATACATTGGACAATATGCGCATTACTACGGGCGGACAGTGAAATACCATACTTGCTGTTCCACATATTCCGAGAACCATGCACCAAAACACAAGATAGCTTAAAACTACGTACTTTTTAATTTTCTTTTCCATTTTTTCCTCTCTATCTACCACATATCAAATACGAAATCCAACAATAATTTACAGCAAAATAAAACAGACTCTCCCAGTTACACTGATTTGAGTCTGTTTTACACTGCATTTTACTCCCCGTTATACTGCATCTTCCTTAAGAGCTTCTGTGCTATTATCATCCTTGATCTTGCTGATACTGAAAGCCATTCTATAACATGGTAGTACTTTTTTCCAGAAAACTAAGCCGTTTATAATAAATAACACCCCAAACATCACTCGGGCTGCCACTTCAGGGCATATGAGCCTGATGCCGTTCATATCCCCGCCTCCCACAAAGCCACATATCACGCTGAGGTAGAGCGGATCCAGGAATAGAAGCGCTATTGTTATGTAGTACATGCATGCAAGTATCAATTTATTTTTTGACCTGCAGATTCTCTTTGCCAAAAGAACCCAAACATATCCCACAAGCAAAGTAGCTATCGCACCTACCAGGCAGAAAATGCCAAGTTCATTATCTGTCATCTTTTCACGATAGACATCTATCTGCATGCCTATCCCTGAAAAGATGATCTGCTTAAATACGCCAAAAGAAGCGGCGCAGATAAGGTGAGCACCCTCATGAACCACATAATACGTAACTATTGCAACTACTATGCCTATATATTGTCTGAACCGTTTATTCATTTTTCATACCCCATAGACCGTAAGGATCTTGTCTTAATTCATTTTCATATAAAGAAACTACAGACCATATATCAAAAAACATTGCCTTGCAGTCGCCGATAAAGCTTTCTCTGATAAGTCCATTTTCATAAGCCATATCCTGTATTTTGTACCATGCCTTTACAGGTGGATGCCCTGCTTCCATAAACCACTCCCCCGGGGGATATATTCGATTTATCTCCTCATTGGGTTCAAACCTCTTATTGATATCCTCAGGTGTGATACTTTCCACGTAATGCATCGCTGTCAATTTATATATATCAACTCCCAGCAAAAGAGCCTTTCCTCCATTGTGGATTGGATAATCGAGGCCGCTTTCCACCGCCTTTTTTCCGTGCTTTCCCCAACCGGAAGTGCTGATCGTATCTGTTCCCGTATAGGTGTCTGGCATTTTCCTGAATGTATCAGCAATTATTCCCATGGCTGTCCTGTCTGCATCAGCTGGAAGTACTTTTATTTTCACCGTAACACCAAGCTTTTTATCTTCCTCAGATAGCGGCAGTTCTGGGCTTAGGCGTAGTGCAGGCATGAAAATACTGCCCTCTGTTGTAACAAGCTCTTTTAACGTATCTATCACTGTTTCTGCACCACCCTCTAGTTCGCCGAAACTGCTTAGTGAAGAATGTACCTCCAAGGTCATCCCATTTTCTATCCCAAGTGCTTTTAGTGATTCTTTTAGTTCCTTCTTCGTAACCATAATCAGTTTCTCCCTTTCACAATACTATTATCCCCCAAAAATAAAACAGACCACCCCAGTTTCACTGATTTAGGTCTGTTTTACACTTATTCTTTAATTTATCAGCATCCTGACCTTAAAAGTCTTCTCTTCTGCTATATATCTAATCTCGCTATCTGTCTGATTTATAAAGTTAAGAACACTTCTAGTTCCTATTCCATGCTCTTCCTCAGTATTAAACGGATGTCCTTCCTCATCCAGCTTTACTTCCTCAGCGCATGAGTTCGTGATCTCAAACAGAAGCTGACTTTTATACCTTGCCGTGATGTCAATCCGTCTCTCACTCTCAGGAACTTTTTCGCAAGCATGGATAGCATTCTCTATAAGGTTACTGATCACTATGGCAAGCTGCATCTCATCCACATTCAGATTTGCAGGGATATTAGCAGATATATTTACCTTTATATTCTCTTTTTCGGCCATAGACAGGTAATGTGTGATTGCCGCATTAAGTGTAGTATTCTCGCAATATCTTTTTACAGAGTGGGGTTCCTGTTTGAGCCTCTCATTAAGACAATCCAGGGCTTCCTGCGTCTTGCCATCCTGTAAAAGAGTTTGAAGAAGAGCCTCAAAATGTCTTCTGTCATGACGCATGGCTCTGTCCTGCTGCATGATGCTCTCAGAAATAGCAAGTCGTTCCCTCATGGCTTTGGTTGCAATCTCCATAATAACCGCATCTGATTGAAGCTTTAACTCATTTTGCCTTGCTTCCATCTCCATTTTCATGAGTCTTGTGTGTTTTTCAAGAAATCCAAAGACAAGTATGTTAATAGCTACAAGAACCACCATAAGTTCAGTATATTGGGAAAGGTTATATTCCTCTCCTCTAAGATATCTGTTGCCATCAAGAACCAAAATAATGATAGTAGCGATTGGCAGCACAACATATGGAAGCATTTCCTTATCAAGCCTCTTGTCCTTATCCTTATTTCCGAAAAGACAGATGACTCTGACCACAATAATCTGCAAAGACAAGATAATTCCATAGCTCTGAGGAGTCATAAAGTCATAGTTTATCTTAACCATATCCATACTCTGAACGCCTTGAACATAAAACGTGATGAATACTTCAATTGCGCTCTGGGCAGCAATATAGAAAATGAAATATATTATGCCTCGAATATTATTAACTTTATAGCAAATGAATAATGGAATGAGGAATGCCAGGTATGATGCTATCAGATTTATATAACTCACTCCCAGCGTATTGGCGTAAAAGAAAGACAGCGCAGTTAATGCATATATCATAAATACGAGAATCCTATGCTTCTTAAAGAATTCTCGCATCACGAAAAAACTCAAATGCATGGCATAGTACAGAAAAAGAGCTACTATATCCCCTAATAGCAGCAACGTATATGGATTGGACAAAAGGTCAGCCATAACTAATCCCCCCTTGATACTATGTATTTCTAAATAATTATAGCATCGTTAATTTTTCCGGTCTTTCATAATCCTCCTATTATGCCTATAATTCCAAGCACTGGTGTTATAAAAATCATTTTCATTCCCCTCTTAATCAATAATTTTTTTTGGCCATTTGCAGATGCCTACCTCAAGTGCCCTTTCTTCTTTAAGATGAAAATCTGCATATTTACAATACCAGCAGCCTTTTATACTTGGAATAGCATCCTCTCTTGGTGTGTATGCCGGGCAGATATCCTCCGGCCATACACTGCCATCCCTTTTAGGGATATCATACTTGTTCGCTTTGTTATCCATTTTCAACTCCTCATAGCCTATAATCCATGTACCTGTCACAAACATCTGAATATCTACTCTTTGTTACAGGTATCTGTTCTCCACCACGAAGCGTTATATCAGTTTTTGTCAGCTTATCAATTGCTGCTATGCTGACAGCTATTGATTCATGGCATCTTATAAAATCTTTACCAGGATGATTCTCAGCAAGATATTCAGCAAAGCCTATCCTTAATGTCGGCGTTGATATGACTTCACCTCTATCCATGTGATATGAGACCACATGGTTGCGATATTCAATGTAAAGTATCTCGTCCAGGCGCAGTGTCTGTATGCCACCTTTTATCTTTATGCAAACGGTTTTATCACCCTCAAATTCCACGCGAGAAATAGCCAGGTCCAGCGTTGAAAAAAACTTCTCTTTTTCTATTGGTTTCAATATATAATTGATAGGATTTACATCAAAAGACTCCAGTGCATAAGAGCTCTCAGAAGTAGCAAATATAATCTGGGCATCCGGCTGATTCCACCTTAGTTCTCTTGCTGCCTGTATTCCGGTAACCATTGGCATAACTATATCCAGAACATAAATGTGAGGTCTATAATGTTCGCACTCTTCTATGAGTGTATCCGGGTGATCAAATATTTTAACCTGCGCTTTAATGGATTTTCCCTCTAAATACTCCTGAAGAAGTGCATTAACCTTTTCACGATCAGACTTGTCATCATCACATATCGCTATACGTAAACCAGAATCCCCTATCAAGTCCTTATTATCCATAAATCCCCCTGTCTTAGCTATATTTCATGATACAAAGTAATTATATCACTCACTATCAGAGTTCTTTTTTCCCATTCCAATGGCCATGCCAAGAAGTATGCCTAACATCATCTTTTCTCAAGTCTACGCTTTGCATCAGGGTTATTACTAATGATTTCAGATACCTTTGAACAATCTTTTATTTCGATACAGTCCCCACAAGTCTCAATATTCTTCCGCAAAGCGCATTGTCTGATCTGACACATTGACTGACAATATGGAGACTTCACCCCAGTGAGCCTGCAACCCACACAATTAATCATGTCAGGAGTTATCTCTGCCCCATTAAGCTTTGACCACTCTTCTGCCACCTTTTCTCTCAATTTGTTATCATCATTAATTGTAGCGATACGAGCCTCACATTGTTCACAATCAAGTCCGCAAAAAGCTATATAATTTGTCATGGCATATCTCCTTTTTCATCTATCAACATTTTTCTTTATTCTATCATTCCGATAATAAAACAAACCCAAATTCACTTATTTGAGTCTGTTTTACACGTATTTTAATTTTTTACCTCAAAAGGTGATTCGACATCAATCAACTCTTATTGATTGATGAACAGTGTCTTGACCAGCTATACTTTCCGGAAGGTAACTCATATTAAACCTTTTGCCATCAATTCTGCTACCGTCGATGTTTTTTGCTTTTGCATATAAAACAGGCGTACCCATCATCCCTGTAGCACTCAACTTATCATCAGTCCCTGCTATTACCTCTGCTACAGTCTCTATCGCCTCATCAATAATAGACGGGTCAAAAATCTCATGTCCCCCGTACATAATATTGAACTCGCTCTGTCGCTCTTTTAATCGTAAAAGACTTTTCATATAAGCTGTGACTGGAAGTGAATTCGGAAATTCCAATAATGTATTGCTGTTGCATGCATCCCCGGAATATGCAATCTTTGTCTTGTGATCTATGAGTATTACACTCCCTGCAGTATGCCCTCCTGCTTCCACAACCTCAATAATTCTGTCTCCCAGATCGAACTCATCCATATCGTAAATTGGAAATATTCTTATAGGATCCCAATCTTTGAAATTGTTATCTAGAATAATCTGATCACGTAGATTTTCCGGAGCCATATCCTTCGCTATTTTGAATACATCTTCTTTTTTTGCTCCGAATATTGTCTGTAGATAGCCTATATCTCTATGATGCATGTAACAATGTCCAAAATGAAAATTCCCCCCAACATGGTCGGAGTGGGCATGTGTATTGACAAGCTTAATCTGCTTTGGGGTCAGCGTTTCACAAAAAGCCTTAAGATCACCAATACCCATGATGGAATCGATTAGGAGTGCATAATCTGTCCCTTCAACAAGGTAACAGATTGCTGGTGTGTGTCCCACATTCTTTATCATCCAGCTTTTTTCAGCGATTTCTTCTGCACAAAAATACAAATTCTCTTGCATTGCTATCCCCCTTTCAGTTTTTCACGAAATAATAAATTAGTAACTTCATGCATTTTATCGCAGAGTAAAAAAGCAGACCCAAATACACTTATTTGAGCCTGTTTTACACTTATATTTTCATAATGTTCAAAATTACTGTTTTGGTATTCGTACCACTCTTCATCTATTTTTTGAATCCAACCACTTCAAACATTCGCCTACTCTTCTCATTAAAGGAATAGATATTTGCCTTTTGTTCTGATTATCAGTATTCCATCTGATTATAATACCTACGTATAGAGAGAGGATGACGAAGGAACAGCTCCATATATGCATCAACGCGATTATTCACCCCATGCATTACAAGATGTGAAATCGTTCCTCTGTATTTGGGACTAATCCCTTTGAGCTCCTGCTCCTTAGTATCAATGATGGTATAGTTTGCATTGACCCTAGGCAAAAATCTCGCAACCCGTTCTGCCAATGGTCTCTGCTCGTCCTCGCCCATGAACAGTGTGATTGGTGTGTCATCGACCACTATCTCCTGCATTCCATGGAAAAACTCCTGACAACTTATGGATTTTGTCCTTATCCACATCTGCTCCTCCCAATAGCACATGGCATATGAATATGTGGCTCCGTACTGATTCCCCGATCCTATGAAATAATGCGGAAGATCCGGATGTTCCTTAAGGAACGATGTCTTCTTTTTAGCAAATTCGTAGGCCCATTCATCGGAGTCCTTCTCGACCTGAGCAAGTGCTTCTGCCAGATGCGCTTCCATTTCAGCATTGTATTCCTCATAATCGTCAAACTCACCATTTAAGTACATCAGATAATTTGCTACCATATAGAACTTTAACTGTTCATTGGCTTTATATGTTATCAGGTAATCCTGTTTGTCAGGCTGCGTCAGCACTGTTCCAGGCGTATCAATAAATGCAAATATCTTTGCCCCAATTTCATGGACACGGTCGACAAGGCGTATCATTTCTTTGGTCGTGCCGGATACTGACGAATAGATTACAACTGACTTGTCTGTGAAGCGCCTGTTTCCTGTCGTCAGAAACTCAGCTGCGTTTTCAACAAATACCGGAAGCCTGGATCTTCCACGCATATATACTTCTGCCTGCAGGCATGAAGCATAGGTTCCGCCTATTCCAACAAAATATATGCCGTCAAAGCCACCCTTCCATATCTTATCTATTATCTCTTCTATCTGTGGTCTTAGTGCCAGGGCACCATTCACACTGTCTATCTGTGCTTTTTCATCGAAGTTTCGAAGGGATGCTCCTTCTTTCTCCTTCCATGCTTTTGCTTCATATTTCATTTTATTATCCTGCCTTCTTTCATCGTGTAAAGTGAACCTTAAAACTGCATTTGTCCCCCCGGGTATAGTTTTTATTGAACTCTACAACCCTTCCCTCTACATCATAAGTCACACACTGAAAAAGCATGGTCAAAGTCTCTGAGTCAATACCAAGCATCTTTGCATCCGCGGCTGAAAGCCTCACCAGATCGAGTGTCTGGCTGGCACTTACTATGGACACACCAAACATCTTATAGACTTCATATATGGAAAAAATATTGAGATCGATGCCCTCAATCTTGGGAACCAGATAATACGGGATGTATGTCTCCTCAAGGGATACCGGCTCACCATCCGCATAACAGACACGCTTTATGGCTACTATCTTATCTTCGGTTTTTATCCCAAAGAGTTTTGCATATCTGTTCCCGGCAATCCGAAGATTCTTTGACAGAATCTTTACTGAGGGTTCCATATTTATATCCCTGATCGTTTGGGTAAATCCCTCTAGCTCATCTAGGTTTCTTTCTATCTGCTTTTTGTAGCGTTCTTCCATATAATGACTCCTTAGAACTTACCATGCACCAAAATATTTAAGTGTCTGCGTCGCATTTGCTGCTCCCATATGCATGGCTTCTGCAATCGTATTTCCTTCCGTTATACCCTTCAAAAATCCTGCGATATAGCTGTCTCCTGCTCCCATACTGTCTACCATGTCATCACATGGAACAATTCCAAAAGTATGGAATGTCTCACCGTCAAAGCACATGCTGCCATCTGCTCCCATCATGCATATGACAACCTTTGGGCCTTCGTCCTTAATATTTTTCATGCGTTCTCTGTTTTCCGGGGTATCCCCATCATCAACAGAGAAAAACACATAATCAGAGTAAGGAATGGCCTTCTTCGCTTCTGGAGAGTCAGGTTCTGTTGCACAGTCAAATGCTGTTGTAATGCCACGTTCCTTCATATCAGCAAACTGTCCTTCTACCTTTCCCCAGAGATCGCATACCACAACATCAAAAGTCTTAATGAATTCCATCTCTTCATCTGTCAGACGGTAATCAGAAAGGACTCCTTCATCATAGTCTCCAAGAATACGCTCTCCGTCATTAAGCTCTACCTGTGTTACTGCTGTTTTGCCCTCCCGGACTGTAAGGTGGGAAATATCCACCCCTTTTGAAGAAATAGCATCTCTCATTATCTGTCCGAATTCGTCGTTTCCGACAGGCCCTATATATGCAGCTTCACCACCCATTCTTACGGTATAGACAGCCATATTTACAGGACCTCCTCCGGGATATGCCTTTCCTCCATCTATATTTTCATAATAATCAACGCAATTACTTCCTACTGCCGCCAGTTTCATTATTTATCCTGCTCCTGCCGTTCCAATCCATCCCTTACGAGTCCTGTGACAAACCTGACCTTATCGGGTCTTGCAACAATCTTGAAATACTCTGCAGGCTTATCATCAGTATCATTTATATATCCTGTCAGATAATACATCTGCTGGCCCGGACTTACCTGGAGACGCTCTGCTTCTTCCTCGGTTGCCGTGGTGATGCTTATCCATTCTTCCCCGGATCCAAGACTGTTTCCATATTCCTCTAGCAGATGATACAGGGATTCCTCAGAAAAATCATGTTCCTCTATTCCCTTACAGCGGTTGTAATCCATATAACTGGTCTCGATCATGATAGGCGTATTGTTCCGAAGCCTTAATCGTTCCAAATGGAAAACCTTACTGCCTGCGGGAATACTCAGTTTATCAGCTACATATTCACTACATTCCTCTACTCGTGAAAGGAGTACCTCCGTCCAAAGAAAATGTCCCATCTTCCTCATGGATTCAGACGTTGACGTGCCATCCTGCAGATTTCTCTCAAGAACGGGCTCCGCAACAAAAGTGCCCGCTCCTTTTTCACTGTAGAGTCTTTTTTCTTCTATCAATTGCTGTATTGCCTGATGCAATGTAGAACGGTTCAGATTCCACATCTCGCACAGCTCGCGCTCACCCGGAAGCTTTGCGTGGGGATTTAGGTTATTTTCTTCTATATACCATATGATCTGTTCAACTGCCCTGTCATGTGGTGGAATCTTCTTTATCCGTTCCATTGCATCAACCTCTTTTACTTGTTAACTGGCAATTTTGCCTCCATTTTCAGCCTCCATGGCTTTTTTGTTCTTGCTATCCCAATAATAGAATGCCGGAAGACCCGTTGCAACAGCGATTACAGCACAGAGAATACTCTGCACGGGTGCATAGGTAAGCTCACCATAGATAAGCGTTCCTGTCATTACTATCGCGATAATGGGCATTATTGCTCCGCCGGGACATTTGTATGAAGGATCATAGCCATGCTCCTTGCCCTTTCTTCTTAAAACGAATATTGTGAAGAAAGTCAGGATGTTCTTTAAAAGTGCAACCATTGTGAAATAACCAAGAAGCGCTGAAAGATTGGACGCAAAAATAAGCACTATCGCTACCGCACACTGTACAATTATTGAAAAATAAGGTGTTTCGTACTTGGGATGTACCTTTGCAAATGACTTGAAGAACAGGTTATCCTTTGCCATAGCATACTCAATACGGGGCTGGTACATTACGCATGAAGAAAGTGAACCTATTACTACAATGATAGCCATGATAGCCACAAGTGTACCTGCGTACTGACCAATTCCGGGGATTTTGGATGCAAGAAGCGCTATGGGTGCTTCTGAAGATGCAAGCTCATCAATACCGAGCATACCCGATGCCACGAATGTCAGTCCTGAATAGAGTGCAAGCACAATCACAGCTGTAAGGATAAGACCTATAGGCATGTTCTTCTTTGCATTATTGATCTCACCTGACATGTAGCATGCAGCTGCCATTCCGTCATAAGACCATGTTGTAGCAGCGATACCTGCGATAAGTGCTGTAAATCCGCCCTTTGCAAATCCTTCAAGAGGTGTAGATGACATCAGAAGACCCCCCTGAAGGTTAAACAAACCAAGACCAATTACAAGTGCAAAAGGAATGATCTTTAAAGCTGTTATTATTGTCTGGAATGCGCCACCTGCCTTAACTGAGCGAAGATGCATACTCATGAAGAACAATACAAAGCCAACAGCAATAAACTTAAGCACAAGCCCATGTACCGGAATGAAAAATGCAAGGTAATTCACGATTGCAAGCGCCATGATTGAAATTGACGGCGGATCTGTAGCCCAGAAGCTGATCCATCCGCAGAGGAATGCCAGAGGTCTTGACCCTGCCTCTCTGAAATAAACGTACTGTCCTCCGTCCTCCGGATATGCTGAAGCCAACTCGGAGTATACAAAGTTTGCCGGGATCTGTAACAGTCCCCCGATAAAGAATGCCAGTATCAGAAACAGGCTGCTTCCCGCAGCATTTGCCACTTCTGATAAAGATGAAAAAATTCCGGAACCTACCGTTGTTCCTACCCCCAGTGCGATAACAGCACCCAGACCTAACTTACGTCCCAGTTCCCGTTTGTTGTTTTCAGACATGAAAACTCTCCTTTCATAAACAACTGAAAAAGACTGTGCACATCTTTTTCCTCCTCCTGTAACTTTTTTATGAAAGGCTTCCATATTCTTTCCAGCATACAGACAGCGTTTCCGACTTCGCCACTGTAAACATCTCCTTTTAGGAACCACTTTGATTGTACGAAATACCCTGTTGCAAATCCATTCGCGATTGGTATGAAATTATTGATATCTTTTTATTAACACCCCCGAATCTGTTCTGAATAAGATTGCAGAACCAGACCACATTTGTGCTTTTTCACAATACTTTCAGGTTTCTTTTGTTAGATTGTCCCAAATACTCACATCTTACTGATGATGATGATAATCCTTCGTTTCGCAGGACCATCGAATTCGCAGAAATATATATCCTGTGCTCCGGCGCGAAAAGTGAAAGGGCATTTTCTATATCGCTTTCGAGGCACTCCAGTGCCTCATTTACTGTTATCCCTGTGGTTGTATGCTTTGTCATGACAGTCACCATGCCATCCTGTATTCCGCTTTCTTTTACTGCTTCTTCAGCAAGAGGTGTGATGACTTCCATCTGGTTATTGCTGCCTTCAATACCGTTACCTCCTTATGATGTTTTATGATCCGCGCATCTCACATGTCACAAGTATAGGTTTGCCCTGCTTTGGTATTCCATTCACATAGACAACAAAAATAGTTCATTGTTTTCATTTCTTATTCTGAAAGAGTTCTTGCCTCAAATCCCTTCTTGAACCACTTTCGTCTATATCTCCAATCCTGCAGTATCAATGAACATTTATTTTTTATATAATCTGACGGGATTGCACTATGAACAGCTACGCCATACATACCACTTCCAGTAGTTCACCTAAAACCAGCCCGCATATTTCAGCAAAGCTCAATATAGTCTTCTCTCCTATAATCATGGTACTTTACAGATGTTGACAGAAAGCGATGTGCACTGCTTTCCTCAATGCTTCCATATACTTTCCATAAGAACCAATTCTGGATAAAAAATTTCCGACCACATCTTTTTTATCCTCCAGGACCGGGATCGCGTATAATACCGGTCTTTTTATATCTTTTATACGTAAGGAGGATTTTAACTTAAAATGAATGCTGATCTTGTTTTGGCATCAGAATCCATATATACCGGCACAGATGCCCCGCCTTTTAAAGGCTATATAGCAGTTAGTGATGGATACATCATATCCGTAAACAAGGGCGTACTCTCTGAATCTGAGCTTAATGGAGTAGGAACATATCTCGATTTAAAAAATAAGACCATTACTCCTGGATTTACAGATGTTCACTGCTTTTTTACAGGATATGCCATACACTTTGTGGGCGCTGACCTGTCCCCTGCTACAACTATTGATGAAGTCCTTTCCATAGTCATAGATTATGCGAACCGGCTTTCTCCAAAAAGAACAGTTCTTGGACATGGTCTGCCAAAGCATCTGATAAAAGATGATAATGCTTCGCGCCTTAAAGAAGACTTTGGAGATCGTCCTGTCATTCTATTTGAGCAAAGCTGCGAATCATGCCTTATGAATGTAGCAGCGGAAAATAAGTATGAATTTTCAAAAGATACCTGTTATCCGGAGAGCTATGTAAAACTTCTGCCAGAAATACTTTCAGATAGGGAATTTATAATCCCTCTGTTTAAGCGTTATATGAATATGCTGAACCGGATGGGGGTCACCAACGTAAAAGAGATGGGTTTCGATGACTTCTTTGGATTTACGGATATACTGGAGGAATTAGAAAAAGAAAACGAACTTTCACTGCGTGTCCATTTCATGAGCCAACCTGTTGAAAAGCCAATGTCTCTTGAATATGGTAGAAAGATGCGAAAAAGATTTAAAGAAGAATACATTCGATTCTCTGGATATAACCAAATGACAGATGGCTCTGTCAGTGAATTATGCGCTGACTTGAAAAAACCTTATCTTTGCAAGGATACTACCTGTGCTCAGGAAATAGACTGGAATAAAATTTTATCTGATTTAAA
>JAEEGH010017534.1_pt1 | contig 15250 bp, 11 predicted proteins | sample 9134181 | NCBI WGS metagenome assembly JAEEGH01 (sample SAMN16246544, study PRJNA631951) | gut metagenome | biome: gut microbiome; feature: rumen; material: DP-attached | host: Bos | place: Iran: Karaj | collected 2018-10 | reverse complement strand
CGTTTCCGCTTTCTTTACAGCATCCTTCTCTGCTTCTTTCTCTGCTTCTTTCTCTGCTTCTTTCTCTGCTTCCTTCTTCGCAGCCTCTGAGCCGGGCAGCGCCATCTTATAGATTGGTATTCCAAAGAGCCGAAGCTTTACCATGCCCGGATCCGGATACTTCACGCCGGCGCCCACGATTCCAAGCAGCCAGCTGATCTTCAGCTTTCCCGCATAGGGGGTGAGTCCATCCTCTCCCGGATGCGCTTCCCCTTCCAGCCGGTAGCAGAAGGGCGTCCATAAGACGAGCAGCACCAAAAGCAGCACCAGGCCGAGGAGGCACAGCAGGATGATCCCGAGGACGGATAAGATTTTTAAAACCACTGCCCACATAGGCAAAACTCCCTCAGATTGTAATCTCCCCGCACCGCAAAGCAGTCCTCCGTCATGACAGCGACCAGCTGCGCTGCGGTCTCCGGTCCGGATGCGATGCCACAGACCGCCAGTTCTCTTCCTTCATAGGCCTTGCTCAAAAGATTCCCTGAAGGGATCAGATCCAGCTGATCCTGCTCGCAGGCGGCCGGTGTGATGAGGTACAGGCCGTCCTTCCCCACTTCCAGCTTGGCCCGCAGATCTGCGGGATTTTTCCCCTTCAGATCCTCACTGATATAAAATTGCGGAAAGAATTTCAGATGCGCGCTCATAACATGTAATAGTATAGCATAGATTGTTCCCTGCTTCTACACGCGAAAAACACGCGAAAAATCGCGAAAAGATTTGACAATCGGCGCCTTTTCACAATATGATATAGGTGTCGTAAATTGTGGAGAAAGGAGGAGTCCTTCGTCTTGAAAACCATTACCCGTATGGAATTAAAACCCGGCATGGTTCTGGCCGAGCCCATAGAGCACGGCGGAGAGGTTCTGTTCAAGGCAGGACGCAAGGTTGACGAGCGTGTCATCGAGCGCATCTCCCGGTATAACATCCTGACCGTTACGATCATGGAAAATGTCGACTTTGCCAAGACCCACTACGAGAAGATCCAGTACAGCAAGGAGTTCCAGGATTTTGTCAGCGTGTACCGCGAGCAGCTTCTGGTCTACAAGGCGGTCATGATCAGCTATCTCGGCACCAAGATGTCGATTGATTCTTCCGTTCTGATGAATATCTACCGGACGATCTACGACAAGGTATCCTCCGACAAGCAGCTTCTGGATTATATTTACAACATGATGCCCGGAGAGGATGAACTCACCTATACCGCGTCCCTGAATGCCGCGCTTCTGTGCGGCTCTTTCGCGAACTGGCTGGGTGTGTCGGAGGACGAGAAGAAAAAGCTGATCCTCTGCGGCTTCTACTACGATATCGGAAAGTGGAAGCTTCCGAATGAAATCCTCTGGAAGCCGGGAAAGCTGACCGAGGAAGAATATGCCCTGGTCAAAAAGCACCCGGTCATCGGCTACGCGCTGGTGCGTAATGACACGAATCTGAGCGAGCATATCAAGAACGCCATCATCATGCACCACGAGCGCATGGATGGTTCCGGCTATCCATATCATATGCGCGGGGAGAAAATCGACAAATATGCCAGATACATGGCCATCGTGGACACCTATGTCGCCATGGCCTCGCCCAGGACGCACCGCAGTGCCTTCACGCCGCTCCAGATCATCGGAACGCTGGAAAAGAGCCAGGAAAAATTCGATATCACCATCCTGATGCCACTGATCGAACGCATCTCGCAGGCCCAGATCGGTACCAAAGTGCAGCTGAATGACGACTCCGTCTGGGAAGTCATGCTGATCTCCAAGCATCCCTATTCCCGACCGGTCCTTCGCAGCGAAGAGGATGTCATCCTGAACCTGGCCGAGCATCCCGAGCTCGAGATCGTCAAACTGGCCTAGTTCCTAAGCATAAAGATCATAAAAACCGTCCCATCCGAAACCGGATGAGACGGTTTTTCTTTTCGTAATCCAAACCGCATACGGAAGCTATTCCGTCTCCGCCTCCGCAAGCGGATGGGTCTCAAAATAACAGTCAAAGATCCGGCGCGCCAACGGCACGGCATAATCTCCGCCGGAGCCGGCCCCCTCGATGATGACGGTGATCGCCACCTGCGGATCCTCTGCGGGAGCATACCCGGTAAACCATGCATGGGACTCTCCTTTTACTTCGCCGAATTCCGCGGAACCGGTCTTGCCCGCCGCCCGGTACCGGTCGGACTGCAGCTTGGTCGCCGTTCCGGACGCGACCACTTCCTCCATCATCTCTCGAAGAAAGGCGGACTCCTCCTCGCGGAACCACCTTCCGCCACTGACCGGCGAAAAGGTTTTGACCGCATTTCCTTCCGCAGTCACAACGCGCTCGACCAGATACGGCTTCATCCATACGCCGCCATTCGCGATAGCGGTCGTGATCAGGTGCAGATGCAGCGGTGTCATCAGGGTCGTCCCCTGCCCGATGGAGGTCTGCATACGATCATAAGTCCCCAGCGATTCGCCGGCCGGCGTCACGGAGACCGCACAGGGCAGGTCGATGGGTAGAGAGCTTCCGAAGGAGCGTTCTTCCAGGAATTCCCCAAACTCCTTCCAGTCCAGTCCCATGCCGATATTCGCAAAGGAAGAATTGCAGGATTTGGCGAAGGATTTCGTAAAATCAATGCTCCCGTGGCTGATCCCGTGATAGCAGCTAATGGAATTGCCGTCCTTGCTGAAATGCCCGTTACAGCTGTAGCGGTATTTTTTCCATGCATCGCCCTCCTGCTCATAATATGCCAGCGCCGTCAGGATCTTGAAGGTGGATCCGGGAGGATACAGTCCGTGCGTCACACGGTTCACGAGAACGGAGCTGTCTTCATCCTGCGTCAGCTCCTCCCACTGCGCCTCAATCTCCGACGGGTCAAAATCCGGGTGGGAAAGCTCCGCCAGGATCCGTCCCGTCTTCACCTCCGTCACGATCACGGCACCGTCGTACATCTTCAGATAATCATCCGCGATCTGCTGCATTTCCACATTCAGGGTCGTATAAACATTGTCCCCGGGATTCTTGCGCTCCGCGGTATCATTAGCCACCTTGGCCGGAATGCTGATATGGGTATTGATCAGATAGTAGTTGGCCAGACTCTCCACACCGCTCCGGCCCATCACATCGTATCCGACCGCATGGGCAAAGAGCGGCCCGTAGGGATAGACTCTGGTCTCATTCTGCTCCGCATCCAGCCTGCTCTCAGCCAGCACATCCCCGTCTGCGGAATAGATCGTTCCCCGGTAATTGCGGCTGAGGATCGTCTCCTGTCTGGAATTGTAGCTGTTGTTGATCAGGATCGTCTCATTGTGCCTCACATAGTCGCCGATGTAAAAGCACATAGCACCGAACAAAAGGAAAAATCCGACCTGAACGGAAGGAACCACGAGGGAGGACAGACGGAAGCGGCGTTTACGCTTTTTCCCTTCCTTCCGCTCCGAAACTGCCGCCTCCCGCCCAGATTCCTCCTGCAGGGATTCTTCTCCCGAAGGTTCCTCATCCTCCGTCTCCGCCCCGGCGTCAATGCTCAGGAGCTCCCCGGAAGGAGACAGACGCCCGGATTCATACCGGACCATCTTAAGATAGGAACCCTCGAAGATCCCGAACAGGAAGCACACCGTCATGGCAGAGCTTCGCCCGTAACTGATCAGAGGAAGCGTCACACCGGTCAGCGGGATGAATTTCAGGCCACCGCCGATGGTGAGAAATGCCTGAAACAGGATCAGTACGCCGGTTCCGAACATGAGGCATCCGTAGAAGCGATCCCTGCACAGTCTCGCGCAGCGCAGCATCTCAAAGCAGACCACCAGGAAGATCATGATCAGGCTGATTCCGAAGATCAGCCCGAATTCCTCACAGATCGCGGAAAAAATGAAATCCGCCTCCACAAAGGGAATATCCTCCGGATTGCCCTGCAAAAGCCCCATGCCGAACCAGCTTCCCGAAGTGATTGCAAAAAGGGACTGGGTGATCTGATATCCCTTGCCGTCGATGTAAGTCCAGGGATCCTTCCAGGCCAGAAAACGGGACCGGACATGCGCGAATCTCTGATACGCGATATAGGAAGCAATCACGCCACCCACCGCGCCCAGAAGCAGATAACGCACCTTCTCGGTCATGGCATAGACGATCAGCACATAGGTTGCAAAATAAATGAGCGCGCTCCCGAGGTCTCGGGACATGACCAGGATCAGCACATGGGCTCCGGCCAGCACGGCGCTCAGCGCCACATGCATCAGATCAGCCTTCCTGCAGAGCATGGCGGCGAGATAGAAAAGGTACAGGATCTTAACGAATTCCGAGGGTTGAAACGTAAGCCCCGCCACGGTGAAGGTGATCTTGGAACCGTTGGTCAGTTCTCCCAGCAAAAGCACTGCCGCAAGCGCTCCGATCCCGAACAGTCCGTAGGCCCAGGTCAGCTTTTTCCAGATCGGAACCCGGTCAAAGAGATACGGAATGACCAGGCAGATGGCGAAGGCGACCAGGACCGCCAGAAACTGCTTGTACGCCTTCTCAAACTGCAGCCGGGAAATCACGGAAAATCCGATGCCCAGCAGCATGCAGAAATTGTTCAGCACCAGACGATTCACCTTGTCATAGATCAGGGAATACAACAGGATCATCGCAAAGAGAAAGAGCAGCAAAAATCCGAACAGATACAGATATCTCTGCTCTCCCGTGACAAACGTAAGATCCAGAAAGCACAGGAACAGAAAGACCATCATGCAGGCATTCTGCAGGCCGTAGAGAGCATCCCTGCGCAGCCGGTTCGGAAGCACAAAAATCAGAACATCCATCCCCGTATAGAGAAGCATGAAAGCCAGAATCACATATTTGGAAAGTTCTACCACATAATTCTGTAAAGTGATCATATCATTCTACCGGCCGGCTCTCATATCCGGTGGTATATTCCAAAGGCGGTCTGCCGCCTCCGGTCCTCTCCTTCACGTAAAAATTCAAAACAGCCTCGGTCTCCTTCCCATCCTCCGTCGACAGCTCGAGCCGCAGGCAGCTTTTGCCGACCCAGTGCCCCAGATTCTTATGAAGGCTGGACGGAACCGAATTGTAGATCAGATTCAGACAGTGCAGGCAATCCACCCTTACGGGGAATTCCTTGCGGTAACGGTCCTGAAGCGGCAAAAGGTGCTGCTTCGCGTCCCCGATACATCCGTGCAGCGTCTTCTGCACGCAGTTGGCCGTGACCATCAGCGGACACCTTCCGTAGATGACCCGGCTGATCTCGGAGCTGAGAAACCCCGCCTGTGCCAGCGGTCCCATCAGAGCGCCGCACTCCGCTCCGGAAAGCTCCAGGGGAAGCGTAACCCGATCGGCCAGCTCGCGCAGCAGGCGGATGGCCTCCGCATTCCACAGATAAATGCTGTGATCCGCGCTCAGGCAAAAGTCCTCGGGAAGCGCCCCACTGCGGCGCATTCCGCATAGATCCCAAAGATCTTCGAGGTTCCGGATGAGGGCACCGTCAAAGAGGATCTCCCGGACCAGCGGCGCATTTTTCCCGCGGATCACGGAAGGGAGCTTTCCGGTGACCAGATCAAAGGCTCTTGCATCTTCCGCTCTACGGATCCTGCAAAGCGCCAGAAATACCTTTCCGCCGCCCGCGCGGTAATCCTCCAGCTCCCGCTCAAACAAGGTCGTATCGCCCGACAGATACAGCGCTTCTTCGATCAGAAGAAGGCCGATCCTCGGAAGGCAGTCCGAGGCGAGGACCTGCCCAAGCTGCTCCTTCGTGCTGACCAGCACTTCGTGCACGGGGCCGGCAAAGAGTCCCTTGTCCGCACGGGGCGCACCGTTACTTTCGGGGCGCGCGGGGGACATACCCGTCCGCGAACGGGAGGGAACCAGCCCATAGGATGCGATGATACAGTCCTCAATCTCACGCAGCGATCTTCTACGGATCTCATTGATCCCCTTCAGCGAATAGAACACCTTTCCCTGCAGGGTAATCCGGAACTTTTTTTCCTCCGGGGAAAAGACCGTATGGCCCAGCTTGCAGAGCCCCCGCAGCACATCCTCCTCGCTGATGGGGCGGTTTTGCGCTTCCTGCACCGTCTCTCCGCTTACCTGTACCGCATAGTCCCCGGAAATGGCGGTCAGACGCGCGGGCTCCCCCGGCAGCAGGCTCATCGAGAAGGATACCTTCCGCTTCGGAAGTCCCTCCGGGCCGGCCGGCTCCAGGTACTGTCTGCGGATCTCTTCCAGCAGCTGCTCCGTCTGTCCCTTGTATCCCGGTGCCTCGCCGGAAATCATTTCCGCACCGTTTCTCCTGTGATAATAGCCGTCCGATACCCCGCCCCGCACATAGAGAGAGGCGAGCATCTCCCGCTCCCGCTCCGTGATGGCAAAATCCCCCTTCCGGCAGCGGTCGATCAGGTTTCGGTAGATGCCGGTAACGCCGGCGACATATTCGGGGCTCTTCATGCGTCCCTCGATCTTGAAGGAGTCGATCCCCGCTTCCAGTAGTTCCGGGATCAGCTCTGAGGTATTCAGATCCTTCAGACTGAGCGGATAGCTTCCGCAGTAAGGCAGTCTGCAGGGCTGTGCGCATCTGCCGCGGTTGCCGCTTCTGCCGCCAAGCATACTGCTGAAAAGACATTGTCCGGAATAGCTGTAGCAAAGCGCTCCATGGATGAAGCATTCCATCTCGAGACCGGTCTGCCGCTTTATGGCAAGGACTTCCTTAAGGGAAAGCTCCCGGGCCGGTACGATGCGTGTCACGCCCAGGGACCCCAAAAGCTCCGCTCCCTTCGGACCCGTGACGGACAGCTGCGTACTCGCATGCAGGGCCAGATCCGGAAAACATTCCCGAAGCAACCGGATCACGCCGAGATCCTGCACGATCACACCGTCCAGTCCCTCCTCGTAATAAGGAGACAGGAAATCCGGCAAAAGCGTCATCTCGGATTCCTTGACCAGCGTGTTGACGGTCAGATAGACCTTCCGTCCGTAGAGATGGGCAAAACGGATGGCCGCCTTCAGATCCTCTTCTGTGAAATTGTCCGCATAGGCTCTGGCTCCGAAGCTCTTGCCGGCCAGATATATCGCGTCCGCGCCGGCACGGATCGCTCCGTAAAAGGCTTCCGGAGAGCCGGCGGGCGCAAGGAGTTCACTCTTGTATTTTTTCATGGATTTGTGTGTAGGATAAAGGATTTAAGAAAGGCTGTCCGCAAGGGACAGCCTTTGAATTATTTACCTTTCAACTGTGTCTCGAGTTGAACAATCTTCTTGGCATTCTCCGCCAGATTCTTCTGAAGGTCCGCGACCTGCTGCGTCATGGTCTCAAGTCGCATCTGCGCAGCGACCAGATCGTGTTTGAGATCGTAGATCTCCTTCTCCTTATCATCCAGCTCCTGGTTCAGAAGATCAATCTGTTTCTTGGCCTTGAAATAATCGTCCGCAATATTGATTTCCAGAAGGATCGCCTTCATATCCTCGGGCTGGTTCTGATAGCTCTGAATCTTGGCATATTCCGCCATCATATCATTGATGTAGGATGCGATCCGCTGCTGGTATTCAGCCGTCTCATATCCCGACAGATGAAGCACTCTTCCGGCGATCACGACCTGTGTATCTGTTTTATCCGTCATATCTCACCTCTAAGAAAATAGACCCATTTTCAACCGGCCATTTCTATCAAATTATAAATCACGGACGGGAACTGTGCAAGCCCAAGTGCGCCATCGCAGCATCCGTCACCGTGCGTCCCTTCGGCGTACGCATGAGCAGTCCGTTCTTGATCAGATAGGGCTCGTACACATCCTCGATGGTCCCTGCATCCTCTCCGATGGCGGCGGAAAGCGTATCGAGTCCCACGGGACCGCCCGCAAATTTGTGAACGATCGTCTCGAGGATCAGCCGGTCCACATGATCGAGCCCCAGCCGGTCCACATCCATCAGATCCAGCGCTTCGACTGCCACATCCAGCGTGATGACGCCGTCATAGCGCACCTGCGCATAATCCCGTACGCGCTTCAGGATGCGGTTGGCCAGACGGGGCGTTCCTCTGCTCCTGCGCGCCATCTCCTTCGCACCATCCAGCTCGACCTCCACCTTCATCTTCTCCGCAGAGTGCATGATGATATGCGTCAGCTCGGACACGTTATAGAAGTCCAGATGGTAGATCAGGCCAAAGCGGTCCCGCAGGGGAGCTGTGAGCAGTCCCGCACGCGTCGTGGCCCCTACCAGCGTAAAATGCGGCAGGGGAAGGCGCACCGAACGGGCGGAGGAGGAGGAATCCTTGCCGATGATCACATCGATGCAATAGTCCTCCATCGCCGGGTAAAGCACCTCTTCCACCTGGCGGTTCAAGCGGTGGATCTCATCCACAAACAGGAGGTCCCCCTCCTGAAGGCTGTTCAGAATGGCAGCCATCTCAGCCGGCTTCTCGATGGCCGGGCCGCTGGTCACCTTGATATGCGTCCCCATCTCATTGGCAATGATGCCGGCCAGGGTCGTCTTGCCCAGTCCGGGAGGGCCGTACAGAAGGACATGGTCCAGTGCGTCGCCCCGCTTTTTGGCGGCCTCGATCCCGATCGTAAGGCTCTCCTTGATGGCGCTCTGTCCGATGTAATCCTTCAGAAGCTGCGGCCTTAAGGAGCCCTCGACGGCTTTGTCTTCATTTGTCAGATGTGTCTCGATCGATCTGGGCATGATCTCCCCTTATCTCCTTTGAAAGTCACTTCGGATCTCAGAACAAAAACTTCAGGGCTGCGCTCAGATAAGCGCCGGAATCCATGCCGGGCTGCTCTTCCACCTGAAGGACGGCCTTGCGTGCCTCGGCAGACGAATAACCGAGGGCGGCCAGCGCCGCAACGGCATCCGCACGCTCGGGGCTCATACCGGCGGAAGGTGCAGGGGATGCGCCGCCGTTCTGGATCTCGCGGATGAACGCGTCATCCTCAAGCTTCACCTTGTCCTTCAATTCCAGAATGACGCGCTGGGCGGTCTTGGGGCCGATCCCGGGCGCTCTGGAGATGACTTTCGCATCGCCGGACAAAATGGCAAAGCGGACCGCGTCAGGGTCGAGCTCGGACAGGATGGAAAGCCCGCCCTTGGGACCGATCCCGCTGACACCGATGAGTCTGCGGAAGAGGTCGAGCTCGTCGCGGCTCATAAATCCGTAAAGGCTGATGGCATCTTCCCGGACGGAGGTATAGGTATAAAGCTTTACTTCATCGCCGATGCCGGGAAGGGACTGGGCAGTACGGGCGGATATGCCGACATTGACTCCGAAGCCGCCGAGATCGATGACACATTCATCGGAGGTGATGGAGTCGAGGGTACCGTGTACGAATGCAAACATGTGGGTTACCTCTTATTCAAAATCATTTCTCACCCATCATACCACAATCGAACAAATGTTTTCAACCGCTTTTTGTAACCCGCTCTTCCTTTCACGAGACGGGCTGCAGCGCTTCGCTTTTGCGGTAATAATAGCGGTAGCAAACGACATGTGCCAGAAACGTGACGGCCCAGCTGATGGGATAAGAGACATAGAGTACCTCGGGCGTATGGTGGGTCTGGAAATAGGTAAAGATCCAGACGATGCGCAGGAGGCAGGCCCCGGTGAGGGAGACGATCATGGGCGCCGTGGAGTAGCCCATGCCGCGCATCATGCCGACCATGGTATCCATGAGTCCGCAGAGGAAGTAGGGAACACAGATGTAAAGCATGCGGACGAGGCCGTAGACAACGACCTCGGGATCGGTGCTGTAGAGTCCGAGCAGACTCCGGCCGATGAGGTAAGCGCCTCCGCCGAGCACCAGCCCCGTAACGGTCACGAGGACCAGACAGATATGACAGATGCTGCGGATCCGGTCAAAGCGCTTCGCGCCGATGTTCTGTCCGACAAAGCTGATCGCGGTCTGGGAGTAGGCGTACATGGCCGAGTAGATAAAGCCCTCGATGTTGGCGGATGCGGCATTGCCTGCCATCACCACGGGACCGAAGGAATTGACCGAGGACTGGATGATGACATTGGAGATGGAGAACAGACACCCCTGAAGGCCTGCGGGCAATCCGATCCCCAGCATGCGGAGCAGCATGTGCGGACGGATGGAAAGCTTCGATGGGATCAGACGGGCAGGTCCCTCCAGCCTGCACAGGCAACGGAAGATCAGGACCGCGGAGATCCCCTGCGACAGGACCGTAGCCCAGGCGACGCCTGCAACGCCCATGTTCAGCCCGATCACAAAGAAAAGATTCAGGATCACATTGACGACGCCGGCCAGCGACAGAAAGATCAGCGGTCGCGTCGTATCTCCCATGGCATTCAGGATCGAGCTGCCGTAGTTGTAGACGAGGTTAAAGATCGTCCCGACAAAATAGATCCGCATATATCTGACGGCAAGGGGCAGGATCCCCTCCGGAGAGCCCATGAGGATCAGAGCGGGCGAAGCGGCCGCTATTCCGAGGATCATCAATAGGACGCCACCGATCAGAGAGGTCGCCACCGCGGTATGCACGATATCGGACAGATCCCGGTCCTGCTCCGCGCCTTTGTAATGTGCCACAAGGACATTGGCTCCGATGCCGAGTCCGATGAACAGCTTGCTGAGCAGATTGATGAGGCTGCTGGTGGAGCCCACCGCCGCAAGCGCATCGCTCCCGGCAAAACGCCCGACGACGATGACATCGGCCGCATTGAACAGAAGCTGAAGCTCCGCAGAGAGCATCAGAGGGATATAGTAGGATAAGATTTTCGGAAGGAGGGGCCCGGTGGTCAGGTCCGTCTCAAATCGGCTGCTTTTCATGATCCGTTCCATTCTGGTGAGGGGTAAGTATATCCCTATTATATCCGAACCGGCGAAAAACGCTACCTCGAAAAAAGGCCCGCGGCTTTCGCCGCAGGCCCTTTCTTTACGGTCTTCCGTTGTTGATCCAGTTGACCAGTCCTTCATTTGCGATGATCTTTTGCATGAACGCGGGGAAGGCCTGACCGGTGTAGGTCGTGCCCCTGGTGATGTCCGTAATGACACCCGTGTCAAAATTGATCTCCACCTCGTCCCCGTCCGCGATCTCCTTCGCAGCCTCCGCACATTCAATGATCGGAAGTCCGATATTGATGGCGTTGCGGTAAAAGATGCGGGCGAAGGTCTCTGCGATGACACAGCTTACGCCGGCTGCCTTGATGGCGATCGGCGCATGCTCTCTGGAGGATCCGCAGCCGAAATTCTTGTTGGCCACGATGATGTCTCCCTTTTTCACCTTGCGGACAAATTCCTTATCAATATCCTCCATGCAGTGCGTCGCAAGCTCCGCGGGATCGGAGGAATTCAGATATCTTGCGGGGATGATGACATCGGTGTCCACATTGTCCCCATACTTAAATACGGTTCCTTTTGCATTCATATGCTCTCTTCCTCCTTACAGATCTTCGGGACAGGAAATCTGCCCGGTTACCGCGCTGGCTGCCGCCACAGCGGGACTTGCCAGATAGATTTCGGATTCCACATGCCCCATGCGTCCGACAAAATTACGGTTGGTGGTGGATACGCAGCGCTCCCCCTGTGCAAGGACGCCCATATAGCCGCCGAGACAGGGACCGCAGGTCGGGGTGGACACCACACCGCCCGCTTCGATAAAGGTGCGGAGCAGCCCCTCTTCCATCGCCTGCAGATAGACGGACTGGGTCGCCGGGATGACGATCAGACGCACGCCTTTTGCCACCTTGCGTCCTTTCAGAATCTCCGCAGCCTCGCGGATGTCCTGAATCCGGCCGTTGGTGCACGATCCGATGACCACCTGGTCGATGGCGATGTCGCCCTGTGCGTGGATCTCGTCGATGGTATGGGTATTTTCCGGAAGGTGCGGGAAGGCGATCGTCGGCCGAAGCTCGCTTAAGTCGATGGTGATCTCCTCATCGTACTCCGCGTCCGGATCCGCCTCATAGACGGTATAGGGCCGCGTCGCATGCTCCTTCAGATATTCCCTGGTCAGGTCATCCACGGGGAAGATCCCGTTTTTGCCGCCCGCTTCAATGGCCATATTGGCGATGGTAAAGCGATCGTCCATCGTGAGATTACGGATGCCCTCCCCGGTAAACTCCATCGAGCGGTAAAGCGCGCCGTCGACCCCGATCTTACCGATGATATGCAGAATCAGATCCTTGCCGGTCACATGCTTTGCAGGCTTTCCGATGATGTTGAAACGAATGGCGGAAGGCACCTTGAACCAGGCCTGGCCGGTCGCCATGCCGGCTGCCATGTCGGTGCTTCCGACGCCCGTGGAAAAGGCTCCCAGCGCGCCGTAGGTACAGGTGTGGGAATCCGCGCCGATGATCACATCCCCGGGCACGGTCAGTCCTTTTTCGGGCAGCAGCGCATGCTCGATGCCCATCTGACCGACCTCAAAATAGTTCGTGATCTCATTGCGCCTTGCAAATTCACGGACACATTTGCAGTGCTCGGCCGATTTGATATCCTTGTTCGGGACAAAGTGGTCGGGGACAAGCGCGATCTTGTCCTTATCAAACACGCCCTCCACCTTCATCTTCTCCAGCTCATGGATGGCGACGGGGCTGGTGATATCATTGCCCAGCACCAGGTCGAGATCCGCCATGATCAGCTGTCCCGCTTTCACCTCCGGCAGCCCGGCTGCATGCGCGAGGATTTTCTGCGTCATTGTCATTCCCATAACTTCGTTTCCTTTCTGTGTCTATATCAGCTCTGGAGCATTTTCAGGTGATAGAAGGCCCCCTTCATCTCCATCAGTTCCTCATAGGTTCCGATCTCTTCCAGCGCTCCTTCCGAGATCACGGCGATGCGATCCGCGTTCCGGATCGTGGAAAGACGGTGCGCGACGATAAAGGTCGTCCGTCCCCGGCACAGATTCTCGATAGCTTCCTGGATCAGCTTCTCGGAGACCGAATCGAGTGCAGAGGTCGCTTCATCGAGCACGATCACTCTGGGATCCCGGATCAGGGCCCGCGCGATCGAGACGCGCTGCCGTTGTCCGCCGGAGAGCTTGCCGCCGTGCTCTCCCACCTGCGTATCAAGCCCCTGCGGCATGGATTCGATCAGCTCCCGCAGGTTGGCCGCATCGATCACCTGCCAGAGCTTTTCGTCGGATACATGCTCCTGACCGTAGATGATATTGTCCCTTATGCTCCCGGAAAAAAGGATGCTGGTCTGCGGCACCACCGCCAGGAATCTGCGGTAGGAGCGAAGATCCAGATCGTTCATATCCTGCCCGTCGAGCAGGACCTTTCCCGCGGTCGCACGGTAAAAACCGACCACCAGATTCAGAATGGTGGATTTTCCGGCCCCCGACTCTCCGACCAGCGCGATGGTCTCCCCGGGACGAACCTCCAGATCCAGCCCGTTCAGGACATCCTGCTCCGCATCGTGATAGCGGAAATGCACGGAGTCAAAAGAAAAGCCGCCCCGGACATCCTCCACCTGACGCTTGCCCTCGTTGCGTTCCACATCATCGGAAAGCAATACCTCCCCGATGGAATGAACGCTCTCCACGCCCTTGGCGATGGTCGGCACAAGGCTGATGATGGCGGATACCTGATTGACGATCGTTGCGAAATAGCTCTGATAGAGCGTGATATCGCCGGCTGCGATGTACTTACGGTACGCAAGATACCCGGTAAAGCACAGGCAGAGCACCTGGAAGATCTGGAAGATCACCCATCCCACCGATCCGAACAGCGTCTGCACCAGATCCAGCTTGTAGCCTTTCTCTGCGACGGCGAAGAGCTGACCGCTCATCTTCTCCACTTCCTCGTCCTCGAGGGCATGCGCTCTCGTGACCGGGATCATCTCCACCATCTCCATGACGCGGGCGGAGGTCTCCTCCATCTCCTTGCGGAATTCCGAATTGCGCTTTTTCATTACATTGCGGAAAAACCACATGGTTCCGGCCGCAATGGGTGTGGTGACCAGGAAAAAGAAAAAAACCACCATGCTCTTCTGCACGGTCACCACCAGGGCCACCCCAATGTTGAGCGCGATGTTCAGAATGCTCAGAAACATCTGCGTACTGAGCGTCTCCACCGCTTCGACATCCCGCATGATCTTGGACTGAAGACGCCCGGACTGCGTGTCGATGTGATAGGAAATGGAAAGCTCCTGCAATTTGCGGATCAGGGCCTTGCGAAGGCCGGTTTCCGCGTAGCGCGTGGCCTGCGACTTGAAAGCGGTATAGGCATAATTGGTCGGGATGTTCAGCAGAAGCAGCGCGACCATCAACAATCCGCTCACCATCAGATGGCGCACCAGATTTTCATCTCCGGAGACCACATCGTTGATGATGGAAGCCGTGACGATCGGCAGGATCCAGACCGGGGAATGCTTGACAAAGAAAAAGAATACTGCCAGCAGGAACTTGTGATAATACCCTTTGTACAGAGAGGCGAGGATCAGAAGCGGATGTCCACGGTGGCGCTGATAACACTCGGTGAACCAGATCTCCGGTGAGATCCCGCGCGGCGATTTGATTTTTTCTTCAAAGGATACATGCATAAGGATTTGAAAAGAACGAGGGGGCTATCGGACAGCCCCCTCGCTTACTTACGGGATTAATTGTTGATCAGCTTGCTGTCCTCATTGTTCCAGCTGTAGAGTTTACGAACCTCCTCGCCGACCTTCTCTGCGGGATGCTCCGCTGCCAGCTTGCGCATCGCCTTGAAGTGAACCTGGCGTCCGGAAGAGCTCATCTCCTGCAGGAACTCGCTGGCAAAGGTGCCGTCCTGGATATCGGAGAGGATCTGCTTCATGGCCTTCTTGGTCTCAGCGGTCACAATCTTGGGACCGGTGATGTAATCACCGTACTCAGCGGTATTGGAGATGGAGTAACGCATTCCCGCAAAGCCGCTCTGATAGATCAGATCGACGATCAGCTTCATCTCATGGATGCACTCGAAATATGCATTTCTGGGATCGTATCCGGCTTCCACCAGCGTCTCGAAACCGGCCTGCATAAGTGCACAGACACCGCCGCACAGAACCGCCTGCTCACCGAACAGATCCGTCTCGGTCTCAGTACGGAAGGTGGTCTCAAGCAGACCTGCTCTCGCACCGCCGATGCCCAGGCCGTAAGCCTTGGCGATCTCCCATGCCTTGCCGGTGGCATCCTGCTCGACTGCGATCAGGCAGGGCGTTCCCTTGCCTTCCTGGTACTCGCTGCGTACGGTATGTCCGGGCGCCTTGGGAGCGATCATGGCTACATCGACATCAGCGGGAGGAACGATGCATCCGAAATGGATGTTGAAGCCGTGTGCGAACAT
>JAEEGH010017528.1_pt1 | contig 15253 bp, 6 predicted proteins | sample 9134181 | NCBI WGS metagenome assembly JAEEGH01 (sample SAMN16246544, study PRJNA631951) | gut metagenome | biome: gut microbiome; feature: rumen; material: DP-attached | host: Bos | place: Iran: Karaj | collected 2018-10 | reverse complement strand
GGGGGTTACACAAAGATCACCCTTTGGGTGAGACATGCCATAAAACCATGACTTGATTATCCCATTACACCAGTAGAGACACAAAACGAAGGGTGGACGCCTTTCCCTTGCGGGAGCGCCCACCCTTGCGGTGTGGATTATGTTCTGTTTAGGAACTTACTGTCGATTACGGCATGGTCAGGGTATCAACGTAGGTACCGAAACCACCAACGCCGGGAACATAGTGATACAGGATGAAGGTGATCTTCTTGGTAGCAGGATCATAGGTACCTGCATAACCATCGGCAGTGTCGTTAGCGTCACCTACCAGCCAAACATCACCATAAGATGAATGATACCACGAGGGCTGACCAGGAACAGTTACAGTGTTGTCAGCATTGATGGTGAAATCGATGTTATAACCATCCTGGAACAGACCCATCATGCGGTAGATGTTGGTGCCCTCAGCGTGGTAAACAGGAACATCGAATTCCTCTTCCCACCACTCGGGTGAGCTGTAGAAACCATTGCCCAGATTGATCCAGTTATAGTCACACATCACATTTACCTTGGTAGAGGTAACCTGCTCGCCAAACTCAGTGTTAGCGGTAGCAGCATCTTGCTCCGAGAGACTCAGGGTGCAAGAATACATCTTACCCTTCTGCATGTTGGCAATCTCAACGATAGCATAAGCCATACCCTCACCATCGTTGAAGGTAACCTGGTTGCTCTTGAGGGTAACACCATCGGTTGCATCGCTGATGGTCACATTAGCGGTATAGGAGCCTTTGGTGATGGCTCGGCCAATAGCCACAGGAACGGTAAGGCTCTCGGCCTCGGTCGTAGCACTCTGCTCAGCAGCGAGGAACGAGACATTGGCAACCTTGGGCTCGTAGATAGCACCGATGTTGTCCTGATCGCAGCTGGTCAAACCAGCAGCAAGGAGTGCCAATCCTAAAATATATTTACCTAATTTCATAATATTCAATTAGTTAATGAGATTAAACATCAATTTTACTCGGGATAGTCACCAACAGGGTTCTGATCCTTGTTAATGTCCATGTTCTCATTGCCGTCAAACTCGGCCTGAGGAATGGTCAGTACCCACAGGTAGCTGTTGGGATCGGCAGCAGCGGCAGCATGGGTCGGGATCAGCAGACCGCTGGGCCAACCATTAGCCGCGGTGCGCACGAAGCCCTGGTGCAGACGACGGATGGTGTAGATACGGCCATCCTCGCCCCACAGCTCAAGACGACGCTGGATCAGAATCTCCTCGAGGAGCGAACCAGTTTCCTGGGTCGTGATGGTAGCCAGAGCGTTACCAGTCTTGTTGGTGTTGTAGTTAGGATCACGCTGGCTCATCAGGTCCATCAGGTACTGCTTGGCAGTGGCATCGTCACCCTTGTGACAAGCAGCCTCGGCAGCGTTGAGGTACATCTCCTCAACACGCATCCAGATGTAGTCACCCATCCAGGTCTGGAGGTCAGCAAAGTCAAACTTGTGCTGGATATAACCGTTGGCACTGCTGTAGGTCTCATCATTGGGATCCCACCATGCACGACGGGTATCGGTGGCGCTCATCTTGTTGTACAGCCAAGAAGAAATCTGCTTGGGAGCACGCTGGCCGTAAGAAATGTCCTGGCTCATGTGAGAGAAGAACGAAGCATACATACCGGTCTGGTCGCTGACGATCTGTGCACCCCACATCACGTTGGCGGCATCAACACTGTTGGTGCCCATCCACTGGTTAACGGGCAGAATGCGGCAACCGCTGGTTGCGATAGCCTCCCTAGCAGCAGCCAGAGCTGCATCCCACTTCTCCTCAACGAGGCAGATGCGAGACTTCAGACCCTGAGCTACAGCATAGCTCATGTGGCTGGGATGACGCTGAGCTTTGCTCTTGGAGAGCAGCTCGATAGCATGGTCGATGTCGCTGTCAATCTGCTCATACACCTTAGCAACAGTCTCACGGGCCTTACCAGTAGTGCTGGTCATGGTGGGCTCATTGTAGATGGGCACACAAGGATCGCTGCTGAAGTTATAGTTGCGGGCAAAGGTTTGTGCCAGCATGAAGTAGCTGTAGGCACGGATGGCATAAGCCTGACCGATTACGTAGCCAACATCCTCGCTGGAACCTTCCATAGTCTCCTCGGCGGCGATAATGTAGTTGGCGTTGGCAATCCAGGTGTAGTAGGCCATCCACAGGTCATAGCTGCGCCATGAGCTGCTGGTGAAACGGCCCTTTACATTATAGGCTGCGTCGAACCAGAACCAGCCTGAACCCTGGGCACCCATGATGAAGTCGTCACCCATTACCTCGCCCATCAGATTATAGGCACTGATACCGAAGCACTGGTGAGTGTTACCGGTGGTGGACCAGCCGGCAGTGTACATCGAGCGGTAGATACCGTTCAGGGGAATCAACGCCTTGGTAGCGTCGCTCATGAAGGTAGAACCCGACATGGAGTCGGTGGGCTCGGTCTCCAGCAACTTGCTGTCGCATGATGAAAGAACGAGCATGCCGAACATTCCAATAAACAAATATTTAAATATCTTTTTCATATCTGTATCTTAATATTAAGCAATGATTACTTCACGATGATCTCGCAGATGGAAACGCGGTTCCAGCTCAATTCGTCAAACATGTTGCTGATACCCTGGCCAGCGGCGTTGATGCGGTTGGCGGCGATACCATACTTCTTGACGAGCATATCCTTCACGCTTGCGGCACGGCCGTTAGCGAGCTTGATGTTCACCTCTTCCTTGCCCTCGGGCGAAGCATAACCCTTGATAACGCAGGTTGCCTCGGGATGGCTCTTCAGATAAGCAGCCACGCGCTCAACGTTAGCACGCTGATCGGCGGTAATGGCGGTACCACTCTTGGGGAAGTGAACCAGGATGTTCATGTACTGCTTGCTGTTGTCAACCACCTTGGGAGCGGCGTTCTTGGCAGCATTCAGGTCGTTGCGGCAGTTAGCCAGAGCCTTGTTGGCAGCAGCGAGGTCGTTCTCGAGCTGTGCGATGCGGCCGTTGCTGGCGTTCTGAGCGTTGGCAAGCTGGTTGCGCAGGTCGTTGATCTGACCGTTCAGGTTGTCGAGTTCAACATTGTTCACGCGAGCGGGAGTAGCTTCGTCGGTACCGAAGGTCAGGTTGATACCCAATGAATACTGACGGGTAGCGGGAACGCCACAGTAGTCGAAGCCGACCGAAGACGAGCCACCGACACCGGCGCCGGCAGCAGCTACCTCGGGATCACCGTCATAGTTGGTGAACAGCAACAGGTTGTTGGCCGATGCAGTGATAGCAGCACGCTTGATGTACTTGGTGCGGGCCAGCAAAGTGCGAGGCAGATCGTATGTCAACGAGATGGTGCGCAGACGCAGGCTGTTCACCTTAGTAATCCAGTTGGCTACCTCAATGTTGTAAGCACCGGTATAATAGTTCTGGATGATGCTCATACCACTCTGCTCCTTACCGGCGAACATATAGGACTTGTCGGGGCTCCAAGTGTTGGAAACCTCAACATAGTTAGGATTGTCGGCAGTGCCGGTGTTCTGAACACCCGAGATAGTGAGGTCTTCCTGACGGAATTTTCCTGAGAAATCACTCACACCATTCATGGTCATTTCATACTTGGTTCCGTTGAAGACGTCACCGCCAACGCGGAACTCCCACAGCATGTTGAACGATAAGTTCTTCCAAGTGAAGGTGTTGTTCCAACCGCCAGCGAACTTGGGCTCACGGTTACCAACCTCCCAAGAGTCACCTCCGACGTCCTCAGCCACGGGGAATCCATTGCTGTTGAGCACGAGCTGGCCGTAGTAGGGGCTGTCGGGATTCTGAACTCGTTTCCACTTGGTACCGCTGATGGCCATGAAGCTGCCACCAGAGATAGAAGCGGCCTTGGCACCGGCATACTGTACGTCAGTCACATACATGAACTCCATACCGTCAGGCAGGTTCTTCATCGTACCGCGGTTACCAGCAGCGTTAATGTTGGTTTCCCAAGTGAAGTCTTTCGTTTGGATAGGAGTACCGCCTAAGCTGATCTCAAGACCCTTGTTATAGACGTTACCAGCGTTGATTGAGCAGAAGATGTAACCAGTCGACTGCGGGCCACGCGGCGACAGAATCTGGTTGTAAGAGTTGTTGGTGTAGTATGCCACATCAAATTTCAAGCGGTTCCTGAGGAAGCGCAGCTCAAGACCAACCTCGGTCGAACGGGTCTTCTCGGGCTTGATGTAGGGGTTACCACGCTCCCAGCTGTTACCCATACCTACCTTGCCCAGCAAGAAGGTGTAAACAGGCCACAGATAGGTGTTGGTCTCATAGGGACCGGTATCCTTACCTACCTCGGCCCAGCTGGCACGGATCTTACCGAACGAGAACCAGTCGGGCAGACTCTCACGGAAGAGCTCGGTGAAGGCGATAGCGCCACTCACACTGGGATAGAAGTAGCTGCGGTTCTCCTTGGGCAGGGTTGAGGTCCAGTCGTTACGGCCAGTAACGGTCAGGAAGATGGCGTTGCGCCAGTCCATACGGAACTCACCGAAGGCCGAGATGAGGCGCTTGCGGCTCATCGTGTGCTGGAATTTCTTGTCTTCGTTACCTGCATTGTCAAACGAGAAGAATTCGGGCACTGCAAAGTTCCAAGCCATCTGATAGTTGCGTACGTTCTTGGTGTAGTCGGTAGAACCACCCAACATCAGGTTGACGTTGAAGTCACCGAACTGCTTGTTCCAGTTCGACATCAGGTTGTTGGTCAGATAGCGATAACGCATCGTGTTGTCACTCAGCATACCCTTCTGCCAGTCTTTCTTGATAGCGCCATCAGGAGCAACCAAGTTGATGGCCTCCTGGGTATAGGAGTCAACGCCCATGCGGTAGTTGATCCACCACCAGTCGAAGATATCCCACTTCACATTGAAGTTACCGGTGAAACGCTCGGTTTTATCGGTCATCTTGTTCTTGTCGAGAATCCAATAGGGATTATCACGCTCATCCCAAGGATCAAGGCGGTCACCGAACATGCGATAACGTGAACCATCCTCGTTCAGATAGTGCTTCATGTAGTCGGTGGGCGACCAGTTATACACTGCATAGAGGGCACCAGTACCCTGCGAGCCATAGAGCGCGGCACCGGTCAAGGTACGGGTCACGCGGGCATCGCTGTAAGCAGCGTTGGCGCCGAAGGTGAAGCGACCCACCTTCTGCTCACCGTTGAAGCGGAAAGTCGTCTTGGTGTAGCCCGTGGTGGGAACGATACCGTCCTGATTATAGAACGAACCGCTCAGATAGAAGCTGTTGTTCTTGGTACCGCCACTAACACTCAGGTTGGTATCCCAAATGCCACCGTTCTGGAAGAAGTCACCAATGTTGTCATAACGTTCTGCATTGGGATCATACTTACCCCAGCTGGTGTAGGCGAAATCATTATAATTGGTACCAATGTACTTGTTACCATCATACTGATCCTCCAGGTAACCACGCAGGAAGCTCTTCTGCACCTTGGGGAGGTGGGCAGCTTGAGAAAGGATGTACTTTGCACTCAAGTTGACTTCGGTGTGACCTTCTTTACCTTTCTTGGTGGTAATCAGCACAACACCGTTGGCAGCACGGGAGCCATAAAGCGCCGATGCGGCCGGACCCTTCAGAATCGACATGTTCTCGATATCCTCGGGGTTGATATCCATCACACGGTTAGAGGTAACAGTCTGAGCCGTACCGGTACCGTCAAAGCCGGTGTTACCGACAATCGATGACGAGTTGTCATAGATGACACCATCGACAACGAACAGCGGCTGGTTGTCACGGTTCTCAGAACCCGAAGTACCACCACGCAGGATAATCTGGGCACCGGCACCGGCAGCACCAGAGGACTGGGTGATGTTCACACCAGCAATCTTACCCGAGAGGGAGTTGATGGCGTTGGCGCTCTTGTTGCGCATCAGTTCCTCGGCCTTCAAGTCGTCGACTGCATAACCCAGCGACTTCTTGTCCTTGCGGATACCGAGTGCGGTTACAACAACCTCGTCCAGTACCTGGTCGTTGGCAGCCATGTCAATGTCCATGCTGCTGCTGCCCACGGTCACCTCCATGGGCTTGCTGCCCACGTAGGAAATGACGAGCACGTCGCCACGGTTGGCGGCGATTGAATACTTGCCGTCGACATCGGTGGCAGTACCGCGGTTGGTACCCTTGACCTTGACGGTCGCACCGATGAGGGGCTCACCTTGGGCGTCACGTATGACGCCAGAGACTTTGTTGGCCTGGGCCTCGGCTGTGAAACCCGTGCTGGGAAGCGATGTCATCCCAGCGGGAGCTCCGCAGGCGATTGCCAGAGCGGCCAACAGTGCTAATTGTTTTTTCATACGCACTTACTTTTAGTTTATAAAAAATTGAAATTAACTGACTTTATTTTCTTTTGTCGCAATACTCCGTTTTGCCGAAACCAATTAGGGGCTAAATGCTAATGGCTCATAGCTAAAGCGGCTTTAAAAGTAGGCAAATTTGCAAACAAAAATTCACATGACCAAATAATTGGTAAAAAAAATGCTGAATACCTACTTAAAATAATAGTATTTTCGGCGATATTTACGAGTTTTAGACGAATTTTTAAGATTTTTTACATTTGTATTTGTAAAATACGGCCTGTTTTTTTTGGTTGTTTCAAAAATTATTAAGACTTTTGCACTTTGTTAAAAAAATATAACTATAAACGCACCCAACGTGTGTTAGCGGCAAAAGACTCAACTAGTAATTAATCACTTAATATTAACAAATTAAAACGTGCTTATGAAAAGACATTTAGCTCTTTTGGGCGCATTGCTGATGCTGTGTGGCTCTGGTTACCAGGCCCAGGCAGCCCCTGCGCCCCAGGTGACGGCAAGTACCGCCACCAGCATTGTGACAGGCCGCGTTGTCGATGAGAAGGGAGAACCCGTCATCGGCGCGAGCGTTGTCGAGGTTGGAACGACCCGTGGCACATCGACCGATGTGGACGGTAACTTCTCGTTGCGGGCTGGCGTCAATGCCAAGCTCCAGATTTCGTTCATCGGCTACAAGACCGTGGAAACCCGCGCCACTGCGGGCATGCGCGTCGTTATGGCCGAGGATAACGCCCTCCTGGACGAGGTCGTTGTTGTGGGTTACGGTACCCAGAAGAAGGTGAACCTGACCGGTGCCGTATCGACAGTGGATGTCGATAAGACCTTCAACTCGCGTCCCGAGCAGGACGTGTCGCGTGCCTTGCAGGGTGCTGTTCCCGGCTTGAGCATCATCAACGCCAGCGGTGACATCGACGGCAATCCCACGATGCGCATCCGTGGTGTGGGTACGCTGAGCAACGACCAGAACTCGCAGCCCATGATCGTCATCGACGGTGTGGTGAGCGATATGGACGGATTGCAGCTGCTCAACGGCAACGACATCGCCTCGGTATCGGTATTGAAGGACGCTGCTTCGTCATCGATCTACGGTACCCGTGCCGCCTTTGGTGTGCTGTTGATCACCACCAAGAAGGGCCAGAAGGGTGAGCGCGCCACGGTGACCTATTCGAACAACTTCGGTTGGGACGATCCCACCTATCTGCCTGATTTCCCCGATGTTCCCACCCAGTTGAAGTCGGCCATCATGGCCAAGAAGCGTGAGGGTTCGGATGCTGTCGAGCTCTTCGGTATGTACTTCGACCAGCTGCTGCCCTATGCCGAGGCATGGCAGAAGCAGAACGGCGGCAAGAAGATCGGTTACGGCGTGATGCGCCCCTGGGCGAGCGACGGTGACGTGGGTGACTACCGCTTCCTCGGCAGCCAGCCCATGTACTATGCCGACTATGACATCCAGAACATCTGGTACAACCACGCTGCTCCCTCTCAGGGCCACAACGTGTCGGTTCGCGGTGCCAGCAACCGCACCACCTACTACCTGTCCTTCGGTTACAACTACAAGGAGGACAACATGAAGTGGAATCCCGCTATGCGTAAGCGCTACAATGCCGCTGCCAACATCTCGACCGACTTGACCGACTGGTTGACCGTTGGTACCCGCATCAACTTCTCGCGCCGCCACTTCTCGCGCGCCGATACCTGGAACAACATGTACCAGTACATCTGGCGCTGGGGTTCGTTCTTTATCCCCAGCGGCACGATTGCCGATCCCACCACGGGTGAACAGCTCGACTTCCGCGTAATCGCCATGCAGAAGCAGGCTGCCCGCAAGAACGTGACGATGGACCGCCTGAGCATGACCGCCTTCACCACGGTACACATCACCAAGGACCTGACCTTGAATGCCGACTTCACCTATGAGATCGGTAACATGAACAGCGGTTCGAGCGACCACACCGTCTATGGCTACAACTGGAGCGGTGTAACTCCCCAGTGGATCGTGAACGACGGCAACACCAATGCTTGGCGCGACAACAGCAAGAGCAACAAGTGGGCTGCCAACGCCACCTTGAACTGGAACAAGAGTTTCAACGACGCCCACAACTTCAACATCATGGTGGGTGTCAACGGTGACAACTACACCAGCGACTACTTCTATGCCTACAGGCCCCAGCTCTATAGCGAGGCCTATCCCGAGATGGCGCTGACCTATGGTGACCAGACCAAGTGGAACATCAACAGCAGCACCTTTGACAAGGCTACCGCCGGCTACTTTGGCCGTATCAATTATGACTACAAGGGCATCTACCTGCTCGAGTTGAACGGCCGCTACGACGGTTCGTCGAGCTTCCCCGTGAATGACCATTGGGCATTCTTCCCCTCGGGCTCGGTAGGTTACCGCTTCACCCAGGAGAAATACTGGGACCGCCTGCGCCACATCGTGGACAACGGTAAGCTGCGTTTCTCTTACGGTACCATCGGTAACGAGGCCGTCGGTGAGAACCAGTTCCAGTCGCTCATCAGCCCCATTGCTCAGGGCAGCATCTATTGGCTCAACGAGAACGGTGCCAAGGTGACCGAGCTGGGTCTGCCCAAATGGGTGAACTCCTCACTGACCTGGGAGCGCATCACCACCATGGACGCAGGTATCGACCTGGGTCTGTTCGGTGATATCCTCACCCTGGGCTTTGACTGGTATCAGCGCACCACCAGCGACATGCTGGGTCCCGGTACCGCACTGCCTCCCGCAGTGGGTGCTGCCGCTCCTGTGACCAACAACGGTGAGCTCCGTACCCGTGGTTGGGAAGCTACTTTGGACCTGCGCAAGCAGTTCAACAAGGACTTCGGTGCTTACTTCAGCGCCAGCGTGGGTGACGCCAAGACCAAGGTGACCAAGTGGAACAACGACTCTCACCTGATTGGCTACCCCTGCAACAGTGCTTATGCCTACAAGGATATGACCTGGGGTGACATCTGGGGCTTTGAGACCGACCGCTACTTCACCGAGCGTGACTTCACCGGCAAGAATGACGACGGCTCGTGGATTTATGCTCCCGGTGTTGCCGACCAGACCGGCATCCAGACCCAGACCTTCGTCTTCGGCCCTGGTGACATCAAGTACAAGGACCTGAACGGTGACGGCGTGATCGACGGCGGTAAGGGCACCGAGGAAGACCATGGTGACCTCAAGGTCATCGGTAACATGATGCCTCGCTATGAGTACAGCTTCCACGTTGGTGGCAACTTCAAGGGCTTTGACCTTGACGTCTTCTTCCAGGGTGTGGGCAAGCGCGACATGTGGACCCAGTCAGCCTTCGTCTTCCCGATGATGCGTTCGGCCGACTTGGCTATCTTTGCCAACCAGACCAAGTACAATATCTATGATCCCGAGAACGGTGTCGTGAACATCAGCGAGGACAACGACTTCCCCTGCCTGTTCCCCGGCAACGAGTTCGCTGGTAACGTGGTAGGCCTCTCGGGTGAGGGCGGCTGCCACAACTACTATCCCCAGACCAAGTACCTCGTCGACATGAGCTACCTGCGCCTCAAGAACATCACGCTGGGTTACACCCTGCCCGAGAACTTGACCCGCAAGGCCTTTATCGACAAGCTGCGTGTTTACGGTAGTGTGAACAACCTGTGTCTGCTCCACAAGGGCAGCGGCAAACTCCCCATCGACCCCGAGATGAACGCCGGTCAGGGTTCTCTGGGTTATGGTACCTGGGGCCGCACCTATCCCATCAACCGCACCTGGTCGGTGGGTCTGCAAGTGACCTTCGGCACCAGCCGCAGTGCTGCCGTTACCGCCGCTCCTGGCGACAATGGCCTCCTGAACGCTCAGATCAATGACCTGCGCTCACAGCTCGCTAATGCCGAGAGCGCTTACAATGCCCGCATCGCCGAGCTGCAGAACCAGCTCAACGCTGCCAACAACCGCAACAGTCAGCTCCAGAAGGACCTGAACGATTGCCAGAAGAGCAAGATCGGCATGATCGACAAGTCATTGCAGTACATGACCATCCTGGTTCACTTCCCCATCAACTCGATGGCAGTATATGCCGACCAGCAGCCCAACGTTGAGCGCATCGCCGCTTACATGAAGAGCCATCCCGAGGCTACCTGCACCATCAACGGTTACGCCTCCAAGGACGGTCCCATCGAGCGCAACATTACCCTTGCCAACGGCCGTGCCGCCAGCGTGAAGGATATGCTCGTCAAGAAGTATGGCATCGATGCCAAGCGCATCAACGCCCAGGGTCAGGGCATCAGCGAAATGTTTGATGAACTGAGCTGGAACCGCGTTTCTATCTGCGAAATCATCGTGAAGTAATATTAACAAGTTTAAAGTTTAAAGTTTAGAGTTTAAAGTGACTTAAGTTACTAAAAACTAAGGACTAAGGACTAAAAACTAAAAAGTAAAATAGATATGAAACTTTTCAAATCAATTATACTGTGTGGACTGGGTGCCGCTCTCATCTCGTTGTCATCATGTGACGATATGCTCACCAAGAACGAGCGCACCAAGTTTGAGCTTGGACCCGAATTTTGGAGCAATACCAATCAGGTGGCCAGCTACAGCAACGTCCTGTACGAGAACTATGTTGGATATGGCCAAGGTGGCGGCTCGGGCTGGTTCTATTTCAAGAGCCTGAGCGATGACCAGGTGAATCCTAGCTTCGACGATTGGATGTTCACCACTGTTCCCGGTACTTCCACTTACTGGAGCACTCCCTACACCGAAATCCGCCGCTGCAACTACATGTTGACCGGCTTGAAGAATTCTACTCTGCTCGATAGCGAGAAGAACTATTATGTCGCTGTTGGCCGCCTGAACCGCGCATGGCAGTACTACCAGCTCGTGCGCATGTATGGTGATGTCAATCTGCTCGAAGAGGTCATCCTCGACCCCGTGGCCCAGAGCGACGTTGTTTATGGTCCCCGCACCGACCGTGACCGGGTCATGGACTTTGTGCTCGACGACCTGAACTATGCAATACAGAACCTGGGTGCCGGTGGCAAGAACTCATGGAGCAAGGACATGGCACTTGCCATGAAGAGCGACATCTGCCTGTTTGAGGGTACCTATTGCAAGTATCGCACCGTGGACGAGAACGGCAAGGCAGCCGACGCTACCCGCGCCCAGAAGTACCTCAACGAGTGTGTTGACGCTTCACAGCAGATCATGAACTCGGGCAAGTACAGCCTCACGGCCAACTATGGTGAGGTGTACAACTCGCTTGACCTGAGCAAGAACTCTGAGGTGATCTTCTTCCGCAACTATGTAAAGGATCAGCTCATGCACTCCACGGCCGACTATACCGCTTCGTCGTCACAGCAGCGCGGTATCAGCAAGGACGCTGTCGAGGCCTTCCTGTTCCTGGACGGCAAGCCCCTGTATACCACTTCCTATAACACCGATGATCATCCCCAGCTTGATCCCTCCAACAATGCCTACAGCATCCGTGGCATGCTCGCCAACCGCGACAAGCGCTTGAGCGTCCTGCTGGATCCGTATCTGTGCTTCAAGGGCCATGGTTGGGTTCGCTCCAACTCGATGCTGATGACCTCATCGACGGGTTACAACATTGCCAAGTATGACAATGTACAGATGGAAGTGGACTACCGCATCAACACCGGTAAGAACTACACCGATGCCCCCATCTACTGGCTGGCAGTCATCTATCTGAACTATGCCGAGGCCAAGGCCGAATTGGGCACCATCAACCAGTCTGACCTGGATATCAGCGTCAACAAGCTGCAGGCCCGTGCCGGTCTTCCCGATATGACCATGAATCCTGCTACCGACCCCGTCAACAACATGGGCGTTAGCAACCTGTTGTGGGAAATCCGCCGCACCCGTCGCTGTGAGCTCATGGCCGACAACTGGTACCGTTATTGGGACCTCGTCCGCTGGCACAAGCTTGACCTCCTCGACACCCAGGATCATCCCAACATCAACCGCGGTGCTTTCCTGGCTGGTGTAGTCGACCTCGACCCGACCTTCAACCTGGATGCTCAGGGCTATGTGATTCCGGTATCGAAACAGCGTATCTTCGACAAGAAGTACTATCTGTGCCCCATCCCCAGCAACCAGATTACGCTGAGCAAGGGTGGCACGAGCCAGAATCCTGGTTGGTAAACCTTATTCAAGGGTATCAAGCCCACTGTTTGATACCCTTGAAGTTTAGAGTGTAGGGTTTAGAGGTCAAAGACCCCAACCGCCCTCCTCGAGATAACCGCAATCAAAACAACTGCCGCCGCGTCGATTCATCTCGACACGGCGGCAGTTTCCTTTCTCTGGGATATCTAGATTGTCTAGGGAATCTAGAGAATCTAGGGTTTTACTGGTAATTGCGGATGCGGACGTCGATGCCGCTGCCTTCCAGCAGTTTGACTACCTGCTGGATGTCGGTTTGGCCGTAGTGGTAGGGGAAGAGCACGGCGGGCTTGATCATCGTGGCGGCATGGGAGCACTGCTCGGGCGTCATCGTGTAGGGCAGGTTGCAGGGCAGGAAGGCCACGTCGATGTCCTTGATGGTGCTCATCTCGGGGTAGTCCTCGGTGTCGCCGGCGATGTAGATGCGCATGCCCTCGATGGTGAGCACAAAGCCGTTGTCACGGCCCTTGGGGTGGAACTGCTGCTTGTCGGGCGAGGTGTTGTAGGCAGGCACGGCGTCAACGGTCCAGCCATTGGGTAATTCAAGGAAGTCGCCGTTGGCCATCACCTTGCCCTTGCCGCCCAGTATCTCGTGGCAGCGGGCATTGGTGATGAGCATGGTGCCCTCTTTGCTCAACTGGCTGATGGCCACCGAGTCCAGGTGGTCAAAATGCTCGTGCGTCACCAGGATGTAATCGGCCTTGGGCAGGGTGGAGTAGTCGGTCACGGGCTTGACAGCCGTTGTGACGGGATCTACATAGATCCACTTGTCGCCCACTTGCATCCTGACGCTGCCGTGCTTGATGCAGTACATCTTCACCGTCGTGCCGTTATGCGTCTTGAACACGTCACAACCTGCTTCATTCTCCTGCGCTGTGCAGCCGCACATGGCGCCAACAATCATCATTGCCATAATCAATAATTTCGTTTTCATTGTCAATTAGAATGGTTAAACTTTTTGTCCAAAGGTAAGACAATCTGTTCATATCCATGTCCATAAAAACGAAAAAAATGCCTTTTTCAAGCGTTTTGTTGTAAAATGCTCACTGGTTTTAGGGATTTTTTAGTAACTTTGCACCTCATAAACCCGAAGCACTGGCGCATGTATGAAAAAGTACGATGAACTCAAGGTGTTCTGCAAGAACACAAACGAGTACCTGAGCATTGACGGTGGCGACGCACTCATCGATCTGTATGAGACCATCAAGGGGCGCGTCGGCCTCAAGGGTGATGCTGTGTGCGTGCTTGTCAACAACAAGGTTGAAGATCTGCATTATCCCGTATTCTCGCCCAAGCATGTCGAGTTCATCGATGTTGTGTCCAATGGGGGTTACCGCGTGTACACGCGTTCGATGTGCATGGTGCTTTACAAGGCGCTCAACGACCTGTACCCCGGCAAGCGCCTGTGCATCCAGCACAGCATCAGCAACGGCCACTACTGCCAAATCAAGCATGAGGAGGAATTCTTGACGCCCGAGGTCGTCGCCCAGCTCAAGCAGCGCATGACCGAAATCATCGAGGAAGACATACCATTCTTGCGCCGCGAGCGTCTCACGACCGATGTCATCGAGATGTTCCGCAAACAGGGCCTCGTGGACAAGGTGCGGCTGCTGGAAGGCATCAATCAGCTATATACCGTCTATTATAAGCTCGGCGACATTATCGACAGCTTCTACGGTCCGCTGGTGCCCTCGACGGGCATGTTGAAGGTCTTTGACCTGCTGCCCTATGAGAAGGGTATGCTGTTGTTGGGTCCTGACCGCAACAACATCGACCAAGTGGCTAAGTGGGAGCCCCAGCCCAAGCTGTTCAACGCTTTCACCGACCACGTCAAGTTCAACCAAATCATCCGATTGGGTGACGTTGGTGAGCTCAACCGCGCCATCAAGGGCGGTCACGCACCATTGCTCATCAATGTTGTGGAAGCCCTGCACAACAAATACTTCATCCAGATTGCCGACGAGATCACACGCCGCTACCACGAGGGTGGGGCACGCGTTGTGCTCATTGCCGGACCGTCGTCCAGCGGCAAGACCACATCGTCTAAGCGCTTGGCCATCCAGTTGATAACCAACTTCATTGTGCCCAAGGTCGTTGAGTTGGACAACTACTTCATCAACCGCGAGCGCACGCCGCGCGACGAGACGGGCGACTACGACTACGAGTCGCTCTATGCCCTTGACCTGGAGCAGTTCAACAAGGACGTGACCGATCTGCTGGCCGGCAAGGAAGTGGCTATGCCCACCTACAACTTCAAGAAGGGAGAGCGAGAGTACTTGGGCAACACGCTCAAGCTCGAGGATGGCGACATCCTGCTCATGGAAGGCATCCATGGCCTCAATCCCGAACTCACACGCAACATTCCCGAGCATCAGAAGTTCCGCCTGTTTGTGTCGGCGTTGACCACGCTCAACATCGACGACCACAACTGGATCGGTACCTACGATAACCGCCTGTTGCGTCGCATCGTGCGTGACCACAAGTATCGTGGTAGCAGTGCGCTCGACACCATCAAGCGATGGCCCAGCGTGCGCCGTGGCGAGAACAAGTGGATCATGCCCTTCAGCGAGAATGCCGATGCCATGTTCAACTCATCGCTGCTGTTTGAATTGTCGGCGATGAAGAACCATGCGCTGCCCATCCTCGAGCAGGTTCCTTCCAGCACGCCCGAGTATGCCGTGGCTTCCCGTCTGATAAAATCCTTGAATTATTTCGAACCGCTGGACGAGCA
>JAEEGH010017527.1_pt1 | contig 15253 bp, 13 predicted proteins | sample 9134181 | NCBI WGS metagenome assembly JAEEGH01 (sample SAMN16246544, study PRJNA631951) | gut metagenome | biome: gut microbiome; feature: rumen; material: DP-attached | host: Bos | place: Iran: Karaj | collected 2018-10 | reverse complement strand
GCGCCGCAGCAGATGCATTCAGCCGTAATTTTGTATGCCATTGTTTGTACCTCCTCATTAGATTTCACCCTCATTATAACAAATGTTTTTGATTTTGCAACCGTTTTTTTCAAGCAATTTTTCCGGACGGTTCCGGACGATTTCTGTAACAATTCTTCGACCTTTGTCCGGTGCCTTTCTTTCGACAGGGGACGCGGCATATACTGGCGGTCGGAAAGGAGGCGCACATGCCGTATTCGTTTCAACAGGGACTTTTGAACATGCCCGCAAAGGTGGATCCGGACCGCAAGCTTCTGCTGCTGCCGACCGAGGAGATCCGGATCGCAAAGGACCGGCAGCGCAGGAGCATGGACCGGACGGCGCTGACCGAGCTGATGATCAGCATCGCGCAGGTCGGGCTCATCGAACCGCTCGTCGTGCGGAAGCTTCCGGAGGGCTACGAGCTGATCGCGGGCGAGCGTCGGCTTCGCGCGTGCAGGCTTCTGGGACACAAGGAGATCCCCTGCGTCGTCATGCAGGCGGGGGAGGAGCGCTGCGCGGTCCTGGCGCTGTCCGAAAACCTGCACCGCCGTCCGCTCTATTTTCTGGAGGAGGCGGAGCGGCTGAAGGCGCTGCTTGACGCGAGCGCGTACTCGGAGGAGCAGCTTTCGACCGTGCTCGGCAAGAACGATCCGTATCTTTCGTCGCGCCTGCGGCTTTTGAAGCTTCCGAAGGAGACCCGCGCGCGGCTCAAAACGGGCGGGCTTTCGGAGCGCCACGCAAAGGCGCTTTTACGGATCTCCGACGCCGAACGTCAGCAGCAGGCGCTGGACCTCATCGAACAGCGCAAGATGAGCGGACCCGCGGCGGAACGGCTCGTCGATTCGCTGACCGACGCCCGCGGCGCGGCGCCGATGCGGATCCTGCGCTTTTCGCGCGACTGCCGGCTGTTTGTCAACAGCGTCAAGGACTGCATCGGGCAGCTCGAGGGCACGGGCGTGACCGCGGAGCTTTCGGAGACCCGCCGCGACGACGGCGTGGATCTGCTGATCCGCGTGAGGACATAAAAAAGCCCGGCGCGAATGCACCGGGCGCTGATCTTGCTTATTTCATCCGGAAGACGAGGGCGTTTTCGTCGAGCACCTCGCTTGCGGGGAGATAGAGCCGCGTCGCGTTTTCGGCAAGGCGGAAGTGGTAGAGGATGAACAGCACGCCGTCGTAGCCCTTCGGCACCTGCGCGCCCTCCTCCCAGGAAAAGCGCAGCTCGCGGTCGTACCAGTCGTTTTCCAGGGTCGCGCCGGTCTTTTGCCGGCACTGCACGCGCATGCCGTACCAGTCTGCGGCAAAGGTGCGCATGCCGTCGTCGTCCTCGCTGCGCGAGATCGAATTGTCAAGCGTATAGTAATCACCGAAGGTGTACGCGCTCTGCACGCCGTTTTGCTGCGCGTCCTCGCCGCCGAATACGAGCTTGACGGTCACGATGCGCCATTCGTACCCCTCGCGCGCGGGGAAGGTCTCGTCGCCGTCGATCACGCGGTAATCCGTGATCTCGGCGGTGCCGGTCACGTCGACGGCGTAATCCTCATAGGACGCGGTCGTGTACGGAAGGGGCTTTCCGACCTGCAGTTCGTTGAGCGTACGATCGGCAAGCGCGGGAACGAGCGGATCGCCCTCCGTAAAGCCGCAGCGCGAGCAGGTCGCAGGCTTTTGGAAGGTCGGTTCGGACATGGAGTGCCCGAGCGGTTCGCCGCGCGTCTTTTCACAGCGGGCGCAGGTCTCCGGTTCGGTGCAGGTCGCGGGAAGCCATTCGTGACCGAGCGCGTCGGCAATGTGCATGCCGCAGCGGATGCACACCGAGGGCTCGGAGCAGGTCGCTTCGCTGTACGCGTGTCCGAGCGGCTCGCCGCGCGTTTCACGGCAGCGCGTACAGATCTCGGGCTCGGTGCAGGTCGCGGGCAGATACACATGGTTGCCGAAGACGCAGGTCGAGCTGATCAGAAAGATCATCACGCCGATCGCCGCCGCGCCGATCGCGACGCCTGTCCATAACAGAAACCGTTTCATCAGAATCTCCCTTCCTCCCGCAATGCCTGTTTAGTGTATCATACGCAGCCCCGGAATGCAAGTATACATTGCGGGAAGCGGTTCGCCGCGATTCGTCCGGAAAACAAAAAATCCCCGGAACGGGGAAGGCATGGCGATCACCGGATCGCTCAGGTCGTGTGGAACAGCACGATCGCAAAGTACGCGACCGGCATGGCAAAGCAGAAGCTGTCGATGCGGTCGATGATGCCGCCGTGTCCCGGCAGCAGATCGGAAAAGTCCTTGATGCCCGCCTGCCGCTTGATCATGGATGCGACGAGGTCGCCGAGCTGACCCGCGATCGTGCAGAAGAACGACGTGACAAGGTACACATACCACGGGATCGGCGCAAAGTCCTTCAGGATCACCCAGGCAACCAGGCCGAGCGCGGTGCCGAGCACGGTCCCCGCGATCGAGCCCTCGACCGTCTTATGCGGGCTGACCGACGGGCAGAGCTTGTGTCTGCCGAACGCGCGGCCCAGAAAGTACGCGAACATGTCGCAGCCGGCGGCGGCGAACAGCGTGATGAGAAGGACGGGGTAGAGGAGCGTTTCGTCCTGCACGGACAGGTACGCGTAGCCGAGCAGGAACAGCGTCGGATACAGGCAGATGATGCACGAGCCCAGAACGTCGCGCATGGAGATCTTCCGAAACAGCGCGGCAAGAAGCGCCAGCATCACGATGATGCTGCCGGCGGTCAGATAGAACGCGGTCTCGTCCCGGAAATAAAAGAGCAGACACATCGCAAACGTGATCGCCCGCGCGATCCACGGATGGGTCTGAAACCCCATGCGGTTCAGCGCGTCGGACATTTCACGCGCGGCAAACCAGATCACGGCATAGAAGAAGCAGAGCCGCGTTTCGGGTCCGAGCAGAACGCTCACGACCAGAAACCCGGACAGCGCAAGCCCGGTGAGCACGCGTACGCCCGTTCCGCCCTTTTTCATGCCGCTTCCTCCTTTGCCGTATTTTTTACAGTATAACACGGTCCGATCCGTTTGTCAGCCCTTTTCCCGGTCCGAGCCGTTCTTTTTTTCACAGGAACACGCGCCGCCGCATGCGGAGCAGTCCCCGCAGCAGGAACCGCCGCGCTTTCTGCGGCGCACCGCAAAGAACGCCGCCGCCGCGACTGCGAGCATAACGAGCCCCAGAATGATCCGGTCGACGGGCTTCATAGCCGGAACCCTCCGCCGATGAAATGCACGAGAAACGCCGTGACCCACGCGACCGCGCACTGGAACAGCACGACGAGCGCCGCCCAGCCCCTGCCGAGCTCGCGCCGGATCGAGGCGATCGCCGCCACGCACGGCGTGTACAGAAGACAGAACGCAAGGAACGACAGCGCCGCAAGCGGCGAAAGCACCGAGGCGAGCGCCGCTTCCGAGCCGAACAGCACGTTGATCGTGGAGACCACGCTCTCCTTTGCCATAAAGCCCGCGATGAGTGAGGTGGACAGCCGCCAGTCGCCGAAGCCGAGCGGCTTGAAGATCGGCGTGATGAAGCCCGCGACGGTGGCGAGGATCGAGTCGTGCTGATTCGTGACGATGTTCAGCCGGAAATCGAAGGTCTCCAGAAACCACACCGCCACGGTCGCGATCAGAATGATCGTGAACGCGCGCTGGAGAAAGTCCTTCGCCTTGTCCCACAAAAGCCGGAGTACGTTCTTTGCGCCCGGCAGACGGTAGTTCGGCAGCTCCATCACGAACGGCACCGCCTCGCCGCGAAACAGCGTGCCTTTGGAAAGCAGCGCGAAGAGAATGCCGACGAGGATGCCGAGCACATACAGCCCGACCATCACGAGCGCGGCGTATTTCGGAAAGAACGCCGCGGAGAAGAACGCGTAGATCGGCAGCTTTGCCGAACAGCTCATAAACGGCGTCAGAAGGATCGTCAGCTTGCGGTCGCGGGCGGAGGGCAGCGTGCGGCTTGCCATGACGCCCGGCACGGTGCAGCCGAAGCCGATCAGCATCGGCACGATGCTGCGCCCCGAAAGCCCGATCTTTCTTAAAAGCTTATCCATGACGAACGCGACGCGCGCCATGTAGCCGGAGTCCTCCAGAAGCGAGAGGAAGAAGAACAGCACGATGATGATGGGCAAAAAGCTCAGCACGCTCCCGATGCCCGTAAACACGCCCTTGATGAGCAGCGAATGCAGGACGGGACTGACGTTCCACGCGGTCAGGGCGGAATCGACGAGCGCTGTCAGCGCGTCGATGCCCATGGCGAGCAGCTTCTGCAGCCCGGCGCCGATCACATGGAAGGTCAGAAAGAACACGAGCCCCATGATCGCAAGGAATACCGGGATCGCGGTCCACTTGCCGGTCAGCACCCTGTCGATGCGCGCGCTGCGCTTGTGCTCCTTGCTTTCGTGCGGATGGATGACCGCCTGATCGCACAGCTTTTTGATGAACGAAAACCGCATATCCGCAATGGCGGCGGCGCGGTCCAGCCCGCGTTCCTCCTCCATCTGCGTGATGATGTGTTCGACCATGTCGCGCTCATTGTCACTCAGCTTCAGCGCCTCGGTCACGAACGGATCGCCCTCGACAAGCTTGCTTGCCGCAAAGCGCAGCGGGATCCCCGCGTCGGCGGCATGGTCCTCAATGAGGTGCATGATGCCGTGCAGGCACCGGTGCACCGCGCCGCCGTGCGCGTCCTTTTCGCAGAAGTCGGTGCGCGTCGGCTTTTCCTGGTACTGCGCGACGTGCAGGGCGTGGGCGACAAGCTCGTCGACACCCTCGTTCTTTGCGGCGGAGATCGGAACGACCGGAATGCCGAGCAGCGATTCCATGTCGTTGATGCGGATCGAGCCGCCGTTGCCGCGGACCTCGTCCATCATGTTCAGCGCAAGCACCATCGGCACGTTCAGCTCCATCAGCTGCATCGTGAGGTACAGGTTGCGCTCGATGTTGGTCGCGTCGACGATATTGATGATGCCGGTCGGCTTTTCGTTGAGGATAAACTGACGGGAGACGCGCTCCTCGTCGGAATACGGGGACAGGGAATAGATGCCCGGCAGGTCGGTGATCTCCGTGTTCGGATTGCCCCGGATCACGCCGCCCTTGCGGTCGACCGTCACGCCCGGGAAGTTGCCGACGTGCTGATTCGCGCCGGTGAGCTGGTTGAAGAGCGTCGTTTTGCCGCAGTTCTGATTGCCCGCCAAAGCAAAGGTCAGCTTCGTGCCCTTTTTCAGCGGCGTTTCGGCCTCCTTGATGTGGAACCGCCCCGTCTCGCCGAGACCGGGGTGCTCGCGCATGCGGCGGTCCTGCGTCTTCGGCGCGTCCGCCGCAGCAGCGGCGGGCTTTACTTCGATCCGCTCGGCGTCGGCGACGCGCAGCGTCAGCTCGTAGCCGTGGATCAGAAACTCCATCGGATCGCCCATCGGCGCAAGCTTCACGAGCGTCATCTTCACGCCCGGGATCACGCCCATATCCAGAAAATGCTGTCGAAGCGCGCCTTCGCCGCCGACCGTCTCCACAACCGCCGATTCACCCGGTTTCAATTCCCGCAGCGTCATACCGTACCCCCTCCGTTGTCGCATATGTGACCGGGGCAATTATACCGCAACGCGGCGCCGGATGCAAGGGATTATCCCGTCGAAATAAAAAACGCCCGCCGAAGAGGGCGCCTGGGGCGCCGTGATGTTTGCCTGCGGCAAGTGATGTATGCCCTGTGGGCATGTTCAGGAGGATTCTCCTGCGGAGAATCGTCTTGATGGGGCGCCGGGGACGTCAGCACCTACATCCGCTTGCGCGGCGGGTTCGCCCTTTGATCGGATGGGAGAAGGGCTGCAAGATTGCGCGGTGTTTGTAGGGGGCGACGTCCTCGGCGCCCCGCCAAGCATCGCAACAGCAGCAAAACTACCCCTCCGTCGCCTAACGGCGCCACCTCCCCTGACAAGGGGAGGTGAAAAACCGCTCCGACGCCGACCTCCCTCTGACGATGGGGCGCCGATTCGAGCGCTCGCTGTGCGAGGAGGAGCGAGGTGAGGCGCGACTGAAACAGGAAGCAGTAGGAGTGCATACGACGCACTGCGACCATGTTTCGGGATCGGTGCCGAGCGAAGCGAGGCGGAGGGAGAGAACCCGGCGCCCTGCGGAGACAGATACCCCCGTAGGGGCGGATCGCATCCGCCCGTCCGCCGAAACAAAGAAACGGACGGTCGATGACCGTCCTCATACGTTCAGTTCCCCGCCGTCGTGCCTGCGGTGGGAGAAACGGCAGGCTCGGTCGGCGCGACCGGCGCGGCGGTTTCCGTCGGCATGGCACTCATCGTCGGCTGTGCCGTCGGCGCGGCGGTCGTTTTTGCCGTCGGCGCGGCGCTCGGCGCTTTGGTCGGCGTCGACACGTTTCCGCGCATCGAGCAGGTGCATCCGGCAAGCGCAAGCAGAAGCGCCAGCACCGGGATCAAAAAGAATCGTTTCATATGCGCATCTCCTTTCGGTTCTTTTTCGTTAGATTGCCCGCTGCGCGCCGCGCTATACCTTGCGGGACGCGGAAAAATATGCTATACTGCGCACATGAGAGCAAGCATCGCATTTGTCAAAACCGCATTGGAGGAACAAAAAGTCAGCCCGAACCGCGCCCTGGGGCAGAATTTCTGCGTCGACGGACAGCGGCTTAAAACCTGCGTCGAACAGATGACGCTTGCAAAATACGTGATCGAGATCGGTCCCGGGCTCGGGGGATTGACCGAGCTGCTTTTAGAAAAAGGCGTTTCCGTCACCGCGGTCGAAAAGGACGCGGCGATGGCGGATTATCTTATCAAAACGCTGCCCGATCCGAACCTTGCGGTGATCACCGGCGACGCGCTGAAATTCCGCTACCGCGACGTGCCCGCGCCGTTTTCGGTCGTCGGGAACCTGCCGTACTACATCACAACGCCCTTATGCACCGCGATTTTGAAAGCGCTGCCCGCGTCGTTTTACTGCATGGTGCAGAAGGAGGCGGCGGACCGCTTCTTTGCCGCGCCGAAGGACGACACTTATGGTCCGCTTTCGATCCTTGTGCAGCTGTTTTACGACGCAAAGACGCTCGAAGCGTTCCCGCCGGACTGCTTTTATCCGAGCCCGGAGGTGCAGTCGGTGTTCGTCGGCATGACGAAAAAGGCGGACGCGCCGAAGGTCGATCCGACCGCGTTCTTTGCGTTCTGCACACAGCTTCTTTCCATGCGCCGCAAGACGATCAAAAACAATCTCAAGGCGTACGCAAACGCCGCATCCGCGCTTTCCGCGCTCGGGATCGCGCCGGAAACGCGCGCCGAAACGCTTTCGCCCGGGATGTTCCTTTCCCTTTATTCTCTGCTGTGAATCCGGACAAAATTCCAGGAAAAATGTGCGAAGAAGTTCACAGGAAAAAAAGAGGATTTCGCGTCCGGACGTCGAATATAATACTGTAATTACATCAGATGTAATTACATTCTACAGTAATTATAATCAATAGTAATTATATCATTATAATGAATAAAGACAGAGGTCATAAAACCTCTGTCTTTTATAATTACGATCAAATGTAATTACAAAAGAGAGGCTGCGAAGATCTTCTCGGGATCTTTTGCAGCCTCCTTCATTCAAAACGAAAAGATTCTTCGTCGCTTCACTTCTCAGAATGACACAAAACGCGTGTCATCCTGAGCATGGTACGCGCGGGAAGCGCGCGATTTACCGCCGTAATGAAGCGCAGCGGAATGGAGCATGGTACGCGCGGGAAGCGCGCGATTTACCGCCGTAATGAAGCGCAGCGGAATGGAGCATGGTACGCGCGAACTTCCGCCGAAGCGAAGTGAAACGAAGCGGAGCTTGTGGAAGCGCGCGATTTACCGCCGTAACGAAGTGGAAGCGAAGGATCTTATCAAACCGGGAACGTCATTTATGCGTCTTTTCCCGCGCGCGCTTGCGCACCGAAGTGCAGCCCGAGAAGCAGGCTTGCGACTGAGAGAGGGATTGATTTCAGAATCCCAAAGATAAGCACAAAGATAAGCGATTCGCCCGCATAGTTGATGGTTCCGAGGTACTCCATATGCGCGGACGAAGACGCCGAGAGCAGAAACGGGATCACGGGCAGCAGGATCGCCGAAACGATCAGCATCCACATGGAGCATCGATCGTGCAGAAACAGTCCGATACAGATCAGCACCGTGACAAGGACCGCGGCGCACAAGAAAAGAACCGTGCTTGCGGACGTGATCGGGATCAGCGTATACCCGTAGGAAGCGTTGATGGAACCGAGTTCAATCGCGATCACCGACGCAGCATAGACGACCGCCGCGATGCCGGCTGTGCGGAATCCGCGTACGAGGAGCATGACGCCGATGCATGCGGTCAGGATGCTTTGTCCGAAGCCGATCCAATAACCGGCGCTGACCTTGTGGTCGATCTTCATGAGCGCGAAAAAGGACGGAAATAATGCCCACACTCTGATCACGGCAAGGACGATCAACAGGATACCGGCAATGATGCGAAGCGCTTTTCGTTCTTCCATAAAAATGCCTCCCTGCAAATTGTTTTATTTGTGCGTTTTCTCCCGCGCGCGCTTGTGCGCGCCGATCTGACCGGGACGAAGGTCGGTCTTTTTGCTCTGCGGCTTTTCGCCTTTGAGAGCAAGGATCGCGTCGCGGAGCTTTGCCGCGGTCTCGAACTCCAGCTCGCGCGCCGCCTGCTGCATCTGTTCGGTGAGCACGGCGATGCGTTCCTTCTTCTGCCGTTCGGTGAGCTGTTCGGGCGGTTCGTCCTCGCGCCGCGAGATCACCAGCGTGTCATAGACCTTCTTTTGGATCGTCTGCGGCACGATGCCGTGCTCCTTGTTGTACGCCATCTGCTTTGCGCGGCGGCGGGCGGTCTCGTCCATTGCGCGGCGCATCGATTCCGTGACGCTGTCGGCGTAGAGGATGACGCGTCCTTCGGCGTTTCTTGCGGCTCTGCCGATCGTCTGGATCAAGCTCGTTTCGCTGCGCAGAAAGCCCTCCTTGTCGGCGTCCAGGATCGCGACAAGGCCTACCTCGGGAAGGTCGAGCCCCTCGCGCAACAGGTTGATGCCGACGAGCGCGTCGAATTCACCGAGTCTCAGATCGCGGATGATCTCCATGCGGTCCAGCGTGTCGATGTCGCTGTGCATATAGCGCACGCGCACGCCCATGCGGTCGAGGTATTCGGTGAGGTCCTCCGCCATACGCTTCGTGAGCGTCGTGATGAGCGTGCGGAAGCCCTTTTCTGCCTGCATGCGGACTTCGGAGAGAAGATCGTCGATCTGCCCCTTGACGGGACGCACGGTGACCTCCGGATCGACGAGCCCGGTCGGGCGGATGATCTGCTCGGCGACGACCGACGCGCGGGAGAGCTCAAACCGTGCGGGCGTTGCGGACACGCAGACAAGCTGCGGCACGCGCGCAATGAATTCGTCGAAGGTCAGCGGGCGGTTGTCCCTTGCGCTCGGAAGCCGGAAGCCGTATTCGACCAGCGCGTCCTTTCTGGCGCGGTCGCCGCGGAACATGCCCCCGACCTGCGGCAGCGTGACGTGGCTTTCGTCGACGAACATCAGAAAATCCTTCGGGAAGTAATCGATCAGCGTAAACGGCGGTTCGCCGGGTTTTCTGCCGTCAAAGTAGCGCGAGTAGTTTTCGATGCCGCTGCAAAAGCCGATCTCCTGCATCATCTCGATGTCGTGCAGCACGCGCGAGCGGATGCGCTCGGCTTCGAGCGGGCGGTTCGTGTCGAGGAACATCTGCTCCTGCACCTCCATGTCCGCTTCGATCTCACGAAGCGCCTGCTGCATCTTTTCCTGCCCGGTCGCATAGTGCGAGGCGGGGAAGATCGCAACGTGGCTGCGGCGGGAAATGATCTCGCCGGTCAGCACGTTGATCTCCGAGATGCGCTCGATCTCGTCGCCGAAGAAGGAGATGCGCAGCGCCTTCTCGGTCCAGTTGACGGGGTAGACGTCGAGCGTATCGCCGTGGGAGCGGAACGTCCCGCGCGAAAAGTCCATGTCGTTGCGCTGGTACTGGTTTTCGATCAGGCGCTTCATGACGTCGCGGCGGTCGATCTCCATGCCCTCGCGGAGCGAAATGGACAGCTTCAGATATTCCTTCGGATCGCCGAGCCCGTAGATGCACGATACCGACGCGACGATGATGACGTCGTTCCGCTCGTTCAAGGCGCAGGTTGCGGAATGCCGCAGCTTGTCGATCTCGTCGTTCACGTCGATCGTCTTTTCGATGTAGGTATCGCTTGCCGGCAGGTACGCCTCGGGCTGATAGTAGTCGTAGTACGACACAAAGAACTCGACCGCGGAGTCCGGAAACAGCTCCTTGAACTCGGAGCAGAGCTGCGCGGCGAGCGTTTTGTTGTGCGCAAGGACGAGCGTGGGCTTCTGCACACGCTCGATGACCTTTGCCATGGTATAGGTTTTTCCGCTTCCCGTGACGCCGAGCAAAACGGACAGGGGATTGCCGGCTTCGATGCTCTTACTGAGCGTTTCGATCGCCTGCGGCTGATCGCCCTGCGGCTCGTACGGGGAAACGACCTTAAAGGTTCCCATCAGTATTCGAAATCGACCGTCTTACTGTCCAGCCGGTGCGCGTGGATATAGACGCGCGCCTGCGCGTGATCGGGGTTCTTGTCGTAGATCTCAAGATCCTCACGGGACTTGAAATCGACCAGAAGCGCCATGTCGTAGCTTCTGCCGGAATGAAGAAAGTCCTCGCCGATCTGCATATGCACGATCTGGGGGATCTTATCGACGAGCGCGTAGAGCGAATCCCGCACGATCGGAACGTTGACCGCGGGGTCTTCAAACTTGAACAGAACGATGTGCTTGATCATGGGGTATTCCTCCTTGGTATGATTTCGGCGGTCCGCCCGTGTCGTGTCATTCTGAGCGTAAGCGAAGAATCTTATTAGATCCTTCGTCACTGCGTTCCTCAGGATGACACGCGGGGGATGGTCCGTTGAAGCGATTTCCGTGCTGTGTCATTCTGAGCGGAAGCGAAGAATCTTATTAGATCCTTCGTCACTGCGTTCCTCAGGATGACACGCAGAAATTCATTCCTCCGCGATGGACAGCGCGACGCGGATCATCTGATCGAACGCGGTCTGGCGCTGCTCCGCCGTCGTTTCTTCCTTCGTGCCGATGATGTCGCTGATCGTGTCGATCGCAAGCGCCTTCTTGCCTGCGCGCGCCGCGTTCATATAGAGCGCCGCCGCTTCCATTTCCGCGGCGAGCACGCCCATCTTGCGCCACTGCTTCCACGCCTCGGGATCGTCGTCGTAGAACACGTCGGAGCTCATGAGGTTGCCGACCATGTACCGCGCGCCGATCGCCTCGCACGCGTCGACGGCTTTGCGCACCAGTCCGAAATCCGCAATCGGCGCGAACGTGCCGGGCAGGTTGAACTGCGCGGCGTAGTTCGAGTTCGTGCACGCGCCCATGCCGATGACGATATCGAAAAGATGCAGGTCCGGATGATACGCGCCCGCGCTTCCGACGCGGATGATGCTGTCCACATCATAGAAATGAAACAGCTCGTAGGAGTAGATGCCGATCGAGGGAATGCCCATGCCGCTCGCCATGACCGAAACGCGCTTGCCCTCGTAGGTGCCGGTGTAGCCGTAGACGTTGCGGATGCCCGTGACGAGCCTGGGATCGTCAAGATACGTTTCCGCAATGAATTTTGCGCGCAGGGGATCACCCGGCATCAGCACGGTCTTTGCGAAATCGCCCTTGCCGGCGCCGTTGTGGGGGGTTAAGGTTGCCATAGCCGCTCTCCTTTCGACGGTTACGAAAGGAACTTGACCGCGGTGCCGTAAGCGAAGACCTCCGCTGCGCCCTGCATGACCTCGGAGGATGCGTAGCGAATGCCGATGACGGCGTCCGCGCCGAGCGCTTCCGCTTCCTTGACCATTCTGTCGGTCGCGATCTGTCTTGCTTCATTCAGCATTTCGGTATAGCTCTCGATCTCGCCGCCGACCAGATTCTTGAAGCCTGCGAGGAAATCTTTTCCTACGTGCTTTGTCTGAACGGTCGCGCCCTTTACCAGACCGAGCGCTGCGATCTCTTTTCCGGGAACGGATTCAATGGTGTACAGATACATGATTTTGTCTCCTTTCTTATTTTGCAAGACCGAGAAGCGTCGAAAGCTTCGCGTCCATATCGTTCATGAGTGCGGTCAGCCGTGCGTCGACCGCCGCGTCCGTTTCCGCGTGCGCGCCGATGTACAGCTTGAGTTTCGGTTCCGTGCCGCTCGGGCGCACCGTGACCCACGCGCCGTCCGAAAGCGTATAGCGCAGCACGTTCGATTTCGGAAGTCCCGTTTCTTCGGGCTTATTGAAGTCTTCGGCCTTTTCGACCGCCGTGTCCGCGATCGCGTCGAGCGGGCGCTTTCTCAGAAGCGCCATCGCGTTCTGGATCGCTTCGATGCCCGCCTTGCCCTCGAGCGTGTAGGACTTGACCTTTTCGCGGTAGAAGCCGTAGAGGCTGTAGATCTCCATCAGCGCGTCGTAGAGCGTCATGCCGCGCTCCTTATAGACCACGCATGCCTCCGCGACGAGCATCGCCGCGCAGATCGCGTCCTTGTCGCGCACGAAGCTGCCCGCGAGGAAGCCGTAGCTCTCCTCAAAGCCGAACAGGAAGGTCTGCTCGTGCGTTTTCTCGCACCGCGCGATCTCCTCCGCGATGAAGCGGAAGCCGGTCAGCACCTCCCTGATCTCCACGCCGAAGTGCCTGCAGATCGCGTCCGCCAGCTGTGTGGACACAAGCGAGCGCACGACCAGCCCGTTTTCCGGCAGCTTGCCGGTCGCCTTGTAGGAGGAGAGCAGCGAGTGGATCAGAATCGCGCCGATCTGGTTGCCGGTGAGCACCGCCCAGTCGCCGTCGGTCTTTTTGACCGCAAGCCCGAGCCGGTCGCTGTCCGGGTCGGTGCCGATGATGACCGTCGCGCCGACCTGCTCGGCGTACTGAAACGCGAGCGTGAACGCGTTCGGATCCTCGGGGTTCGGGGCTTTCACCGTCGGGAAGCTGCCGTCCGGCGCTTCCTGCTCTTTGACGACCGTGACGTTCGTGACGCCGATGCGCTTCAAAACCTCGCGGACCGGCACGTTGCCGCTTCCGTGCAGCGGGGTATAGACGAGCTTCAGATCCTTGCCCTTTTCTTTGACCAGCTCCGACTGCGTCAAAAGCGACATGGTCTTCTGATAATAGATCTCGTCGATCTCCTTGCCGATCAGCTCGATCGTGCCGTCCTTGACCGCTTCGTCAAACGGCTTGTAGCCGGTTTTAAAGCCCTCGACCGCGCGGATGTGCTTCGTGATCTCGTTTGCAAGATCCGGCGCCGCCTGTCCCGCGGAGGGTCCGTAGACCTTGTAGCCGTTGTACTTCGGCGGGTTGTGGCTTGCCGTGATCACAACGCCCGCATCGCACTTGAGCTCGCGCACGGTGAAACTGAGCTGCGGCACGGAATGCAGCGTCGAATAGAGGTAAACGTGCACACCGTGTCCCGCAAGCACGCAGGCGGTCTCTTTTGCAAAGAGGTCCGAGCAGTGCCGCGAATCGTACGCGATGCACACGCGCGCGGTGCCGTTCACGTTCTCGTCGAGGTAGCGCGCAAGCCCCTCGGTCGCCTTGCGGACGTTGTAGATGTTCATGCGGTTGTCGCCCGCGCCCAAAATGCCGCGGAGACCCGCCGTGCCGAACTCCAGCTCGGTGTAGAAGCGTTCCTCGATCTCAACAGGATCGTCCTTGATGGCGGCAAGTTCCGCCTTGGTCTGTTCGTCGACGTCGGGACTGTTCATCCAGTATGCGTAGCGTTCTTGTGCGTTCATCGTTTTTCCTCCGTTAAAATTTCGTTCAGGTTGAGTTCTTTGGTGCTTTCAAAGGTCCTGTTAAGGACCGTCAGCCGCTTGTGCAGCAGGCACTGGCGGCGTTTCTTATACCGTTTGTTCGCGTCGCGGTCGCCGTACTTGTCGTCGCCGAGCACGGGGCAGCCGATCGCGCTCATCTGCACGCGGATCTGATGCGTGCGCCCCGTAAAGAGCCGGATCTCGACAAGCGAAAGATCGCGCCGCGTTTCAAGCACGCGCACGGCAAGCTCCATTCGGAGCGCGTCCGGATCGTTTTCCCTGCAAAGCTGCATATACGCGGCGTCCGCGTCCTTTTTCGCAAAGTGCGTATAGCTGCCGTCCTGCGGGCGTCCGACGACGATCGCGCGGTAGATCTTCTGCGTCTCGTGCCGGTAGAACGCGTCCGAAAGCCGGTCGCGCATCGCCTCCGTGCGGGCGAACACAACGAGCCCCTCGGTGTTCGCGTCGAGCCGGTGGACGGGGTAGAGCGGATCGAACAGCGCCGAAAGCTCGCCCAGAAGCGCGCCTTCGACCTCCGCGCCCGCGTTCTTGTCGACGACAAGGATATCGTCGTCAACGTATACGCCGCTTGCGACCTCGTGCGCGGGCAGGCAGCTTAAAACCGCGGGATATTCGCGCCACGCGGGGATCGACCAGAAGGTCATCGGCTCGCCGAGCGTCGGGTGCTTCACCGTGAGCGTATACGCCCAGAGCCGGATCTGCGTGCCGGGCTTGGCGTTCGGATTGTAGCGCATGTCGCCCAGAATCGGCAGCCCTCTGCTCGATAACTGCACGCGGATCTGATGCGGTCTGCCGGTCAGAAGCTCCACGTCGAGGATCGACGTGCCGTTTTCACGCGCAAGCGTCCGATAGCGTAAAATCGCCTTTTTCGCACCGTCGGTCCCTTCGGACACGACGCGCGTCGTGTTCGTGCGCTCGTCCTTATAGAGCCAGTCGACGCATTCCGAGGACGCGGGCGCGTTTCCCTCGACGATCGCGACGTAGCGCTTGTGCGCGGTGCGGTCCTTGAACTGGCTCGTGAGTCGTCCCGCTGCCTTGCTCGTCTTTGCAAAGACCATCACGCCGCCGACCGGGCGGTCGAGCCGGTGCACGAGCCCGAGATACGCCTCGCCGGGCTTATGGTACGCCTCCTTGATGTACGCCTTGCAGACGGAAAGCAGGTCGGGATCGCCCGACGCGTCCGCCTGGACCGGCAGGTTTTCCGGCTTTTCGACGACCAGCAGGTGGTTGTCCTCGTAAAGAATATGCGGCGCGTTCATGCGTTCGTCCACCGTCCGCTCGCGCCGCAGGGCAGCACCAGATCGCCGCGCGCGATCGGCAGTCCGATCTCGCCGGCTTCGGCA
>JAEEGH010017526.1_pt1 | contig 15254 bp, 17 predicted proteins | sample 9134181 | NCBI WGS metagenome assembly JAEEGH01 (sample SAMN16246544, study PRJNA631951) | gut metagenome | biome: gut microbiome; feature: rumen; material: DP-attached | host: Bos | place: Iran: Karaj | collected 2018-10 | reverse complement strand
TTGATCAAATCAGAAGTAAGAGACACAGCCTCTGAAACTGTGCAATTCATCTTCCAGTTACCTGCAACTACTTTTTTTCTCATATCAGGCTCCATATTTATCCAATTTTCCGGAATGAGCAAGCGCCAACGGGATCAGATTGGTGGCAGGAATGTTAACAAGTGAACCACGCAGACATTCAGGTTCACCGAAATTTGAAATCTTATCAAATCGGCAGACATTGGAATTAACCAAAACAGGAACACCATGCCAGCTATGGCTCTTCATCATTGCAGGAGTAGAGTGATCACCGCAAACAATAAAACAGTCTGGTTTAAGAGACATGATCTCAGGTATATATTTATCTACATCTTCAATAACTCTGACTTTACGTGCAAAATCACCATCTTCACCTGCTGCATCAGTGCCTTTTACATGGATGAAGAAGAATGAATATTTATCCCAGGCCGATTTCAAAGTTTCTAATTCATCAGTAAAATCAGGACCTGTCTTAAGAACATCCATACCAACCACCTTGGCCAATCCTCTGTACATAGGATATGAGGCTATAGCCGCGCAATGTAAACCGTATCTGCTTTCCATGGAAGGAATGTTTGGCATTGAAGAAAAGCCTCTCAGCAACAAAGTATTAGCTTTGGGTTCATGCTTCAGTATTTCATTGACTCTGGCAATGAATTTATTAACTATATCTGCAGTATGCTTGGCATTTTCTTTCAAAGGAATGGCTTGCAGTGGAGATACTCCGCATAACTGAGGATCAGTATCAGGAAGATCCGGAGAAAGATTATCCCCGCGTAAGACAATAACACATCTGTGATCTTTCACTGATTTAACAATTACTTGAACCCCATCGATGATCATTCCGTTGATTTTCTCACATAACGGAGCACTTTCAGCTGTAGGTATTCTTCCAGCTCTTCGGTCAACTATATGACCGTTTTTATCAAGAGTACAGAAGTTGGCTCTTATACACACATCCCCGTCTTCGATCTGAAAATCAATACCGAGGGCTTCCAGTATCCCTCTTCCGATTTCATATTCGACCGGATCATATCCAAAAAGAGCAAGATGTCCCGGTGCCGAACCTGGGGTAATACCAAAACCTACAGGAATAGTCAGGCCTACTTCTGATCTATAAGCCAGGTCATTCAGGTTCGGAGTATAAGCTGTTTCAAGTTCTGTTTTTTCAGTTTTCGGATCAGGTATTCCTCCTAATCCATCAAATACCAGCATTACGATTTTTGAATCAGTCGTTCTGCATTGCTTACGAATAACATCGATTCTGTCAAACATATGAATTACATTCCTATTCTTTATTCATCAATACACTTACACCAGGTAATTCTGCACCGCTGAGGAACTTCAGTGATGCACCGCCGCCTGTTGATACAAAATTCATCTTGGGAGCAAAGCCCCAATTTGTAACAACTTCTGCAGTAGAACCTCCGCCAATAACAGTCTGGCCTTTCATTGTGGATACAAACTCAACCATCGAATGAGTTCCGACTGCAAATGATGGTATTTCATAGATTCCGGTAGGTCCGTTCCAGAACAGTGTTTCACAGTTAGCAAGGTTAGCTTTAAAGAGCGCAATCGTTCTCGGGCCCATGTCGACAATTCTTTTATCAGACGGAATGTTATCGATATCGTACAGATAAACTGGTGCTTGGTTATTTCCGACTTTTGTTACAGCAACATCTACAGGCAGTACAACTTTAACATTATGTTTTGCGGCGAGATCAAGCAGATAGGAGGCCTGATCAATATTCGTATCGAGGAGAGACTGCCCCACTTCCTTGCCTTTTGCTTTAAGGAAAGTGGCTGCCATTCCGCCTCCGATGACAATGACATCAACCTTATTGATGACGTTTTCAATCAATGCAACCTTGTCTTCAACTTTTGCACCACCAAGCATCAAACCAAACGGATGTTTAGGATTATCAAGAAGAGAACCAAGTGTAGTTATTTCTTTTTCCATCAGGAATCCGCAAACAGAAGGCAGATACTGTGAAACACCGACTATGGATGCATGTTTTCTATGGGCAGTACCGAATGCATCATCACAGTAAATATCGGCAAGTGAAGCCAGGTCTTTAGCAAACACAGGATCATTTGCTTCTTCTTCAGCATGAAAACGGAGATTTTCCAAAAGAACAATATCTTTGTCATGCATTGAATCGACAATACTCTTAGTGCCCTGTCCCACACAGTCATATGCAAAGGTAACAGGACAGTTCAGTATTTCTGATAATTTAAGAGCAACAGGACGAAGTGAGAACCTCTTATCAACCTTTCCTTTCGGTCGGCCTAAATGAGAACACAAAATAACTCTGGCATCATGATCACGCAGATAATCGATCGTTGGAAATGATTCAATTATACGGTTGACGTTGGTGATCGTTCCGGTTTCTTCATCCATTGGCACATTGAAATCTACACGTACAAGAACCTTTTTTGACTTAACATCAATGTCTTTAATGCTCTTTTTCAAAATAAAAACGTCCTTATCTATTTAGTTTTATGTAAAAATGTGAGGGTATTCTCGACGATACCATCACAGTCAATACCATATTGTTTTCTGAGAACACTCTGAGGCCCATGTTCAACGAACTCATCACGTATACCAACAGAGTGAGATTCAAAATCAAGATCGTGATTATGAAGTATATCAACGATATTAGAACCAAAGCCGGAGAGAATAACATTCTCTTCTACTGTGAGAAGCTTATGTGTTTTATGTACTGAGTCCATTATCAAAGTAATATCAGCCGGTTTTGCAAAAATTGGATCACTAATCTCTGCATCTATATTATGCTGTGACTTAAGGATATCAGCAGCTTTAACAGCTTCATTTACACAGTAACCAATAGGAAGAATGGTGATATCCTTACCATCCCTGAGCTTTTCTGCAGTACCGATTTTAATCTGTTTGAAATTATCATCAATCTGAACACCGATACCGGACCCTCTGGGATATCTGATAGCCATCGGATGCTTTGAATGATAAACCGATGTATAGAGAAGATTCTGAAGCATGTTTTCATCACGCGGAGCAGCGATATTTAAATTCGGAATCAGGGATAAATAAGAAAGATCAAAGATACCCTGATGGGTCTTACCGTCATCTCCGACAATTCCTCCCCTGTCAATTGCAAAAGTAACAGGCAGATTCTGAAGAGCCACATCATGGATTATCTGATCAAAAGCTCTCTGAAGAAATGTGGAATAGATTGCAACAACCGGTTTAATGCCGCTTGAAGCCAGTCCTGCCGCAAAAGTGACAGCATGCTGTTCACATATACCTACATCTATGATTCTGTCAGGAAATTCCTTCTGAAGGTCTAACAGACAGTTTCCTTCAGGCATAGCAGGAGTAATGACAACGATCTTGTCATCTTTCTCCATCATCTTTTGCATAGTTTCGGCAAAAACCTGTGAATATGACTTCACTGTCTTTGACTTCGATCTGGCCGGAGGAACTCCATGATAAAACGATGGATTAGTCTCGGCAGGTTCATAACCCTTGCCTTTCTTTGTTACAACATGAAGAAGAACAGATTTTCGTTCATAATTCTTAGCAGCAATAAATGCCGATTCAAGATCTTTTATATTATGGCCATCAATAGGACCGTAATATGCGAGTCCAAGACTCTCCCATAATGTTGTAGGTAAAAACAGCCCTTTGAATGCTCTTTTTATCTGACGCATGCCTCTCCAGATAAACCGTCCAACTGCATTGCTGTTCAGGATTTTCTTGGAGGCCATAGTACCTTTGTAATACTTATGGTCAAATCGAACATGACCGAGCAGTTTTGCAAAAGCACCCATGGTTGGTGAAATAGACATGCCATTGTCATTGAGAATAATGATTAGTCTCGAACCGCTTGAAAGCGCATTGTTCAGAGCTTCATATGCCATACCGCCGGTCATAGACCCGTCACCAATGATCGCAATAACATGATAGTCTTCCTTGTTCATGTCCCTGGCAACAGCCATTCCGACAGCTGCTGAAAGAGAATTTGAGGCATGACCAGCAACAAACGCGTCGTATTCACTTTCCTCAGGTGTTGGGAAACCGGATATACCTTTGTATTGTCTGAGGGTTCTGAATTGTTTAAGACGACCGGTAATAAGTTTATGTGTATATGCCTGATGTCCTACGTCCCAAATTATTTTATCTTTGGGTGCATCAAATACCTTATGAACAGCCAAAGTAAGTTCTACTGTTCCGAGACTGGAAGCAAGATGACCACCTGTCTGTGAGACGGATTCAATCAACTCTTTCCTGATCTCGTCAGCGAGCACATTCAACTGCTCATCCGAAAGCTTTTTCAGATCTTTCGGACTGTTAATTCTGTCCAGTATCCGAGCCATGGAATAATTATACGTTAGAAAACAAAAGCACACAATTGAAAGAAATATAAACGAAGATTAAAATGCTTCGTTATAAAAATAAGAATTGAAGTTTAAAATGATTCCTCTTATATTGCTCGGATTAGTATTGATAATGACTGTGATACGCACCTTGTTCAAAGTGCGTATAGACATATGGATGATAATGGCAATCGCTGCTGTTATATCACTGATAACTATGCAGATATCCCCTTCAGAGGCTTGGAATGCAATAGACTTTGAAGTAATTGTATTTCTTATCAGCATGTTCACAATTGGAGAAGCATTACAGGAAAGTCATTATCTTGAATATATTACAAACATATTATTCAGAAGAGTTAAGCATGAAGACAAGCTGCTTTTGCTCTTCATTATTGCTGTAGGTATTCTTTCTATGATACTTACAAACGATACAATAGCAATTATAGGAACAACGGTTTGTTTTATGGTGGCTGGTCACAGCAAGATTCCGATTAAATGTCTGCTTCTTACACTGGCATTCTCCGTCACCAGCATCAGTTTGTTAAGTCCTTACGGAAGTCCTCAGGCACTGATCATTGCCAAGGAAGCCGTTTTTCAAAATGCATTCATAGAATTCTTCATCTATCAAATCATTCCGACCACGATATCAGTTGCGGTGTTGTTTTTTATGATGAAGTACGCATATCATATCAGCTCATCTGAAATTCAGCCTGCAGCACTTCCTAAAATTGATGATATACGGTTATTCAAACTATGCAGAATATCAGTAATAATGGTGATCAGTCTTATTATACTTAGAAGTATCTTAGGATTTTTTGTTTCATCTTTAAATATCTCACTGATGTGGATATCAATCATTGGAATGCTCCCTATAATCATCGGAAGTTCAAAAAGAATAATGCTTATCAGAGGAATAGACTGGAAGACAATCATATTTTTTATTTCTATGTTCATATTCATGCGAAGTGTATGGAATTCTGAATTTGTCCAGGAGTTTATACAGAACACTCACTATGATGTCAGCAATACGACCGTTATTTATCTTATCGGTCTTCTGGTAAGTCAGCTGGTATCCAATGTCCCGCTTGTGATGCTGTATATCCCTATCCTTGATCATACAAACGCACAGATGGTGAGCTACATTGCCCTGGTTGCCGGAAGCACACTTGCAGGCAATCTTTCAATACTTGGCGCTGCAAGCAATGTGATAGTGATACAGCAGGCTGAAAAAAGAAATATCGTTATTTCTTTTTTTGAGTTTTTCAAAATCGGATTTCCTTTATGCATCATTCAGTCACTGATATACATAATTTACTTCAAACTGCTATCATAAAACATATGTGAGGATAACATGGAATACGAAGAGCATATGCTTCTTGAACATCAGCATCACTACCACTCTGATGAAGAAAGAAAAAAAGAACTGAACAGAATATCAAAGGCAATCGGCCATCTGCAGCATGTCAAAACCAAAATTGAAAATGATGACGACTGCTCAGAAATACTTGTACAGCTCTCTGCAGTCAGATCAGAAATAAATAATCTCGGCAAAGCCATCATAAAGGAACACCTGGAGCATTGTATTACACATGCGATGGCATATGGTGACATGAAGACCATTCAGGAGTTTGAAGAATCTATCAATAAGTTCTTTTAAACACTATGAGCGAGTTTTTAAGTAATCTTGGTCTTTCACCTGAATGGGTAGTTTTTTTCGGATCAATGATACCTTTCATTGAACTGAGAGGTGCTATCCCTATCGGAATTGAAGCAGGTATTCCATGGTACTGGACATACCTGATAGCAGTTACCGGCAATATGCTGCCTGTACCGATCATCCTCTTATTTTTAGAGTGGGCAATCAAGATCTTAAGCCGGATCAGCTTCTTTAAGAAATTCTTTGACTGGCTATACACTCACACAGAGTCCAAGGCAATTGTAGTTCAGAAGTATAAGAAAATCGGTCTTACACTGTTTGTTGCGGTTCCACTGCCAGTTACCGGTGCATGGACAGCGAGTGTTGCGGCATTGATATTCGGTATCAAACCAATAACCGCATTCATCTTTATATTGATCGGTGTCATGATGTCAGGTGTTATCGTAACGATTCTTTCACTGATGGGATGGATCGGCGCGCTGATTGCCGGTATAGCTTTGGCAATTCTTCTTATTGTGTTTGTAATGAGATCTAAACAAAAGAAAAATAAAGAAAAGACATCAGAAACAGAAGAAACAAATCAGTCAGTTTGATTTGACCTTGGTTTGAGTTTGTAGTTAAATAATAACATTGTGCCCCTGTAGCTCAGCTGGATAGAGCATCTGCCTTCTAAGCAGGTTGTCGTGGGTTCGAATCCCACCGGGGGCGCCATTTATTTACTCAAATACTTCCAAACGTTTATTATCGTGCCTATCAAACCGTTAACTTCAGTATTAAATGTGTAGCATTTTATAAAAACAGTATTGTCAGAATTTGATAATGCTGTTTATTTTAAATATAGTAAAATATTATCGACAATCCCAATAATAACTCGGATTATGAGAGGCTGCATTGAAAAAATTCGGAATAATATATCACCCATATAATCAGTCGGCTATTGATGAAGCAGAACATGTCAACAAACTGACAATAGCTGCAGGTCACACTTCCTGGGTCGTATCAGCCTGGGATGTTGAAGCAATGAAAAAGAATATCGAAGGCACAGAAGCAATCATAACATGCGGAGGAGACGGCACTGTTCTCAGAGCCGCACAGGTGGCCGCATGCTATGACGTTCCTATAGTAGGAATCAACCACGGAACTCTGGGTTTTCTGACAGAGATTCCTGCAGATAAAGTCAATGAGCTGATGGTTAAGGTATTCAACGGTGAATACAGACTTGACGAAAGAAACGAAATTAATATTGCTGTAACTCAGCCTGGCAAAGAAACAGAACACTTCCATGCTTTGAACGATGTAGTAATTGCCAGAGGAGAAATGGCACGTCTTGTTGGAATTAATGCAGAGATAGACGGAAAAAAGCTCACATATTTCAAAGCAGATGGAATCCTTTGTTCCACTGCTACAGGATCCACTGGTTATAACTATGCATGCCACGGAGCAGTAATGTATCCGTCATCAAAGGATATGCAGCTTGTTGCTATTGTTCCGCATCTGACTTTTGATCATCCTATAATTGTTTCAGGCGATTCAGTAATTAGGATCACAATTCATTCAGGATACAGTTGCTCAATGAATGTCGACGGACATGTTTTCAGAGCAATAGAAGATAATACTGAGTTTGTTATTAGTAAGAGTGAACTTAAAGTTAATTTTATTCGATTATCAAATTCAAGTTTCTTTGAAACACTCACAACAAAATTAAGGACACGAATATGAAACCAACAATAACTGGAACCAAAGTTATTTATGATGGAGCAATCGTAAAATTACGTGTTGATGACATCATGGATAATGATGGTAATAATGCCAAAAGAGAAGTGATCGAACATTCAGAAGCAGTAGCTGTACTTGCCTTTGATGACGAAAGAAATATATTCCTTGTCAAACAATGGCGTCACCCTATCCAGAAGGATCTTCTTGAGATTCCGGCAGGATGCGTGGAACCCGGAGAAAATCCGGATGATACAGTTGTCAGAGAATTACAGGAAGAAATCGGATACAAACCTCTTGTAATAAAAAAACTCGGAGGATATTACTCGGCTCCGGGTTTTTCTAATGAATATCTGCATATATATGTGGCATCAAATCTGGTTGAATCTCATCTGCACGCTGAAGATACCGATGAAATAGAAATCATCAAGGTACCTTACAGCGATTTTGCCAATATGATACGCAGACGTGAAATTGAAGATTCAAAAGCATATATTGCTCTGGCTATGTGCCAGAATAATCTGAATCTTCTTTAGATCTTGAGCAGCGTTCCGCCGATCAGATGGCAATGGATGTGATACACAGCCTGTCTTCCGTTCTTTCCGCAATTGAAGACTGTTCTGTAACCATCTTCAGCAATGCCAAGATCATATGCCAGTTTCTTTGCGGTCATAAGGATGTGACCAATGAGTAATTCATCGTCATCATTAAGATCATTCAATGTTGAAATATGTCTCTTTGGTACTATTAAAATGTGAACCGGCGCAACAGGATTTATGTCTTTGAATGCATAAACAGTATCATCCTGATAAATACATGTTCCTGGCACTTCACCTTTGATTATCTTACAAAAAACACAATCATCCATAACATTCACCTATTTCATTTTCTTAATTATAGCGTCAGCATATTCAAGTGTACCGACAGGTTCAGTTCCTTCAGGAGCGAGATCCCATGTCAGTGTCTTGCCTTCTTTAAGAACCTCAGTCACTGCACTTTCAATTCTGTCAGCCGCATCAAATTCATCGATGTGTCTGAGCATCATACAACATGAAAGAATCTGAGCAGTCGGATTATCAATGAACTTACCCTTGTTTCTGGGATCTGAACCATGAGTCGGTTCAAATAAAGAATACTCATCACCGATATTTGCACCGGGAGCCATTCCGAGTCCACCGGTCAAACCGGCACACAGGTCTGAAAGAATATCACCGAATAAATTAGGAAGAACAAGTACATCGAATTTTTCAGGATGGGTAACAAGCTGCATGGACATGTTATCAACAATAAGATCCTGGAACGGAATATCAGGATAATCCTTGCTTACTTCTCTTGCAGTATTAAGATAAAGGCCGTCTGTGAATTTCATAATATTTGCTTTATGAACACAGGTAAGCGACTTGCGTTTGTTCTTTTTAACATATTCAAAAGCCCATTTGACAATACGTCTGCTGGCTGATTCTGAAATAGGTTTGATGCTGATTCCAGAGTCAGATTTGACCTTATGCCCATCGGCTTCCAGCTTTTTAAGAAGTTCTAAAGTCTCCGGTTTATCCTTTTCATATTCGATGCCGGCATAAAGATCCTCGGTATTCTCTCTTACGAGAACAAGATCAACATTATCAAAATGTGATTTGATACCGGGATAAAGCTTGCATGGTCTGAGACAAACATATAAATCCAGTGCCTGTCTCAGGGCAACATTGACTGATCTGAAACCATAACCGACAGGAGTGGTGACAGGGCCTTTAAGGGCAACTTTGTTTGTCTTAATTGAATCAATGACATGCTGGGGCAATGGTGTTCCGTACTGATCCATGTAATCAGCACCGGCATTGACTTCATCCCATACGATATCAACACCTGATTCTTTTACAACCCTTTTGGTTGCTTCAGTTATTTCGGGCCCGATACCATCACCGGGAATAAGAGTAATGTTATGAATCTTATTCATAGCTAAATATCAAAACCTCCGTGTTTCTGGATATACGGGATCAAACCGCCTTCATCAAGTATCTTGAGCATTGCGGGAGGAATGGGAGCAAATGTCAGCTTAATGTCTTTGGTTATATCATGAACATAGCCTTCAGCCATATTCACTTCAAGAGTGTCCCCTTCATCAATCTTATCTGTATCGCAGATCAGAACAGGAAGACCTCTGTTAATTGCATTTCTGAAGAATATTCGTGCAAAACTCTTGGCAAGAACGGCACTCACACCGGACATCTTAATGACAAGCGGAGCATGTTCTCTTGATGAACCCAAGCCAAAGTTATTTCCGCCTACTACAAAATCACCGGGATTAACTCTTGAGGCAAAAGTCGGATCGGCATCTTCCAAAACATGCTTTGCAAGTTCAGGAAGATTACTTCTCAGATGAGCAAGTCTTCCGGGTACAATAAGATCAGTGGAAATACTGTCTCCAAATTTAAAAGCTCTTCCCTGCATAATTATTTACACTCCCTTGGATCACGAATTTCGCCGTAGATTGCGCTGTAGGCACATGTGGCAGGACTTGCAAGATAAACAAAAGCCTTGGGATTACCCATTCTGCCCTTAAAATTACGATTGGCAGTTGAAAGACAGACCTCTTCATCTCCAAGAACACCCTGATGAAGTCCGAGACAGGCACCGCATCCCGGCGGCATTATAAGCGCGCCGGCTTCTACTAAAGTTGTAATATAACCCTTTTCAACAGCATCGAGATATATCTGTCTGGAAGCAGGAGTTACAACAAGTCTGCAGCCAGGGGCAACTTTCTTACCCTTTAAGATAGCTGCAGCACATTCAAGATCTTCGATTCTTCCATTTGTACAGGTACCGATAGAAACCTGATTAAGCTTGGTGCCTTCAATATCTTTAGCATGGCATGTATTGTCTACGGTATGAGGTTGGGAAATCATAGGTTCAAGTTCAGATAAGTTGATCTTAATGATCTGTTCGTAATCGGCACCTTCATCCGCATCCATTGCGTACCAGGTTTCACCTCTGCCGTGAGCTTCAAGATAAGCCTTTGTTATTTCATCTGATGGGAAGAGGCCAACTTTAGCTCCTGCTTCAACAGCCATATTTGAAATGGTCAGTCTGCCAGGCATTCCGATATTCTTAACACCTTCACCGCCGAATTCGAGAGCTTTATAAGTAGCTCCGTCAGCTTTTATCAGGCCTATTATGTAAAGGATCAGATCTTTAGGTTCAACAAAAGGCTTGAAATTACCTGTTAATTCAAAACGAATCGTTTCAGGAACTCTGAACCAGGTTTTACCAAGTGCAAAACCAACTGCAACATCAGATGATCCCATGCCAGTGGAGAATGCGCACATTGCACCGCCGGTCACAGTATGTGAATCAGATCCTATGATCACATCACCGGGTCGTGAGTATTTCTCAGCAACAATCTGATGGCAAACACCATTCCCTACATCAGAAATCACACAACCTGTATCATGAGCAAATTTTCTCAGAAGCATATGATCAGTTGAGATCTGAGCATTTGAGCTTGGTGCAGCATGATCAAGGAATAAAACTGTTCTGTCAGGATTAGCAACCTTTGTGAAGCCGCTTCCAAGGAATTCTCTAACTGTGAGAGGACCTGTAGTATCCTGAACAAATGCCAAATCAAGAGGACAAACTGTAATCTCTCCTGCTTTGACATCATGTCCGACTTTATTGGACAAAATCTTTTCAGCCAAAGTTTTCTTCATATAATTCTCTCCATCCTATAACTTTACGATTATAACTCAATCATATTTTTTCACTCAATATAATGTTATATTTAATAGTGATGTAAGGAGGCCTGAAATGATCGGTTATAAAAAGACAATTCTGCAAAAGATATCATACAATCCTTTCAGCATGAACAGCTTTGACAAGGAAGAAAAGGCACTTGCAAAAGCATATGATGACGGGAAAACTGACCAGCGCGGTGCAGATCAGATAGCACTTGAAAAAGTAGAAGATGCAAAACAAGAAGTCATCAATGCCCTGATAGAACATATCGACAGATTAAATGCACAGGTAAGATCTCTGGGCGAAGAACCTGTGAAATAATGCAACTGGTTTATGTATTGTTAGTTGCAAAGTTTGTGCAGTTATTCTTCAACTGTTGTCATGTTGATTAAAAGCAATAGAATCCATTAGAATTATTATGCGGTGACTTGATAAGCATCGACATTTTATTGAAAAACTGAATAATGAATTTACCGCTTGGATCATTACCGAGACGGACTCAGACCTCCGTTTCGGAGGTTTTTTAGTTTTAGAGGATTATAATGAAGATAGGAATTATTGGCTGCGGAAGAGCTGCAAAATCTCTGACTTCAGCATTGATAAATGCAAAGTACAAAGTGGTCAGTGTTTCCGACAGATCATACAAAAAAGCCGAGAAGTTTGCCAATCTGTTCGGTGTATCAGACTATTCCGATGACAATCAGAGAGTGATCGACTCATCCGACTTAATATTCATCTGCACTCAGGATTCATCAATAGAAAGAGTCTGCAATGAAATAAAACCCGGTCCTGAGAAAAAAACAGTTCATATAAGCGGTTCAACCGGAACCGGTGTTTTCAAGAACAAAGAATACGGAGTAATGCACCCTGTCAGCAGTTTTACGGATTCAATACATGATCTTTCAGGTGTGACATTCGGTATTATGGGAACCCCAAAAACAGTAATTGCTTTGAAAAAGATCGTAAAGAATATTAATGGAAAATTCATTTTGATTCCTGAAGAAGATGCTCCACTGTATCATGCAACCTGCTGCATAGCTGCCAATTATGCAGTTACACTGATGAATGCATCCTGTTCCATCTGGGAAAAATGGGGATATTCAAAAGATGAAGCAAAGAATGCACTGCTTCCGTTGCTGGAAGCCGTCGTTGATAACATGAAAAAACAGGATATCGGAAAATGCCTTACAGGACCGATTGCAAGAAATGATACAGCCACCATTGAGAAACACCAGAAAGCAATTTCAGAAAACAATGATGAATATACAAGGCTTTACAACATTATGGGAGAAGAAACCGTCAAATTCGCCCTGGAAAATAAGTATATTACTGAACAAGAAGCACATAATCTCAACAGGAAGTTCAAAAAGGAGACTTAAATATGAAGACATCTGACTTCATCAAGTACAAACAGGAAAACAAAAAGATCAAGATGGTAACTGCATATGATTTTGTACTGGCAAAAATTGCTGAAGAGGCAGGAATAGATGCGATTCTGGTCGGCGACAGTGTCGGTATGGTTGAACTCGGATACGATACGACTCTTCCTGTAACAATGGAAGATATGATCCATCATACTAAAGCCGTTTCAAGAGGTGCAGACAAGACTCTTATTGTGGCTGATATGCCCTTCATGAGTTATCAGATAAATGCCAAACAAGGAATGAAAAATGCCGGAAGACTGATCCAGGAAGGCGGAGCTAATGCCGTAAAACTTGAAGGCGGTGTTGAAATTGCTGAAACAGTAAAGAGAATTGTTGACTGCGGCATACCTGTTATGGGACATATCGGAATGACTCCTCAATCTGTAAATGCATTTGGAGGCTTCAAGGCACAGGGTAAAACGGCTGTCCAGGCCAGCAAAATAATAAAAGATGCTTTTGCTCTTCAGGATGCAGGAGCCTTTTCTGTAGTTCTTGAATGCATACCGGAAGAACTGGCTGAAGAAATAACAAAACGTCTGAGTATTCCAACCATAGGTATCGGTGCAGGAGCAAAGTGTGACGGTCAGGTTCAGGTTATCAGTGATATGCTCGGCATGACAAACGGATTTGTTCCTAGACACTCAAAGAAATATGCCAATCTGTTTGAAACAGCTGTCGAAGGTATAAAATGCTATGAAAAAGAAGTTGACGAATCCGTATTCCCGGGTCCGGCAACCTGCACTCATATCAGTAAAGAAATAATCGAGGGTCTGGAATAATGAAAGTACTAAGAACAGTTAAACAGTTAACAGAATTCCGTGAATCACTGAAAGGAACAGTCGGACTTGTACCAACAATGGGTGCCCTGCACAACGGACATATGTCACTGGTGGATCAGTCAGTCAAAGATAATGATTTCACCATTGTCAGCACTTTTGTAAATCCCACTCAGTTCGGCGCAGGTGAAGACTTTGACAGCTATCCCAGAACAGAAAAAGAAGATGTTGCCCTGCTTGAAACAAGGAATGTATCCGCTGTTTACATTCCCAAGCAGTCTGAAATGTATCCGAAAGGATACGACAGCTGGATCGAAGTCAAAGGAATAACCGGTAAACTCGAGGGAGCTGTACGCCCGACGCATTTCAAAGGCGTCACAACAGTTGTTGGTAAGCTTTTTAACCTTACACGAGCAGACAATGCATACTTCGGTCAGAAAGATGCCCAGCAGGTTGCTGTAATCCTCAAAATGGTCAGAGAGCTCAATTTCCATGTCAAGATCAATGTCATGCCTATCGTACGGGAAAAGAGCGGTCTTGCACTCAGCAGCAGAAATGTTTATCTGAGTGACAAGGAAAAGAAAGCTGCATTAATACTCAGTAAGACAGTCAAACTTGCCGAGGAAGAATTCAGAAAGGGACTTACAGATGCTGCCCAGATGAAAAAACTGCTTGAAGACAATATCAACAGTGAACCTCTTGCAAAACTTGATTATGTAGCAATCAATCACTGGGACGATCTTGCCGAAGTAAGAAAGATCAAGTCCCCCACACTTGTTTCCATGGCAGTAAGATTCGGAACAACAAGATTAATCGATAATACTATTCTGAGGTAACGACTCTATCCCATAAAGATAGATCCAGGGCGGCGCCATCATACTTACGGTTGAAGTATTTTCTCTGTCTGTATATGACGTCGCCTATTTCTGCCAGATATCCTTCATGTATAAGCTTCGGATCATATCCTCTATCTTTGAAGAACCTGAAAATCTCATGGGCAATCCTTAGATATTCCACACCGTTCTCATGCATGATTTCAAAGAGAATAAGTGATCCGACATCATGCTCAGGATATGTATAATTCAGAGGATCAGCGAAATCGATACCGTAACACTGATTGTCATGCCATATAAAGTTTCTGGGATTGCAGTCACACCTTGGTCCGTCAAATAGATTATGATATTCAAATATCCACTGGCATAATGAATGAATCTGTAAAAGAGTCATGTCTTTTTTCAGTTCGCTGTAAACAGGTCCGTCAATAAAAGACATCTCTATTGTCATATTATTCACATTTATGATTTCAGGCACACGCATACCAGCATGGAAAGCTTCTGTAAGTATCCTGTATTCCTTTTCAAAACTAATACTTTCTGTGAATGTCTTTAAAACATTTCCGTTATTAACTTCAAGTTTATGTTTTCGTGAAATGAGATTCATAGAGATATCTTATTTCCTTTTTATTGTCCGGACAACATTATCCTTAAATGACAATAATGTAGTTTTTATAAAGTAATTAACTACTTTTTTAATTGTCTTTTTAGTAGTGTCCTCAAGTCTAGATGCTGAAACCGCCATTGT
>JAEEGH010017522.1_pt1 | contig 15256 bp, 17 predicted proteins | sample 9134181 | NCBI WGS metagenome assembly JAEEGH01 (sample SAMN16246544, study PRJNA631951) | gut metagenome | biome: gut microbiome; feature: rumen; material: DP-attached | host: Bos | place: Iran: Karaj | collected 2018-10 | reverse complement strand
TTTTCTTGCTCTGAAATTCTAATTTTACTCGATAAATACTACATTTCTCGATATATGACAAAAAAATACATCCACGTTTTATGTGAAGAATAAACAAAAAATCTATCAACCAAAAAAATACTTTTTTCATAAAAATCCGAGATTTACGACTAAGATATAAAAATTTAAAACCTTCGATAAAATCTACATAATTTTAACTCTATATATCGTTGTATTTCTCGGATATGAATATATTTATCGGATTTTAACGACAAACAAATCGACACATAACAAAAATAATTTAAGTCAATGATAGCCTAAAACAAACTTTTACGAACCCTATTTAATATCTGAAATCCCTAATAAATAATCAACGGAACATTCAAAAACTTGAGCAAGCTCAATCAATTGATGTGCTAAAGGCTCTCTATCGCCTCTTTCCCATGCAGAAATACTACTTTGCCCTGTAGATAACAAATCGGCCAATTCTTTTTGAGATAATTGTTTCTCTATTCTTAATTCTTTTAGTCGCTTATCAAATATCATATTTATATTATACAAAAAAAATATTATAATAGAATTGTACTTTAAGGAGGCTTAATTATGGAAATCAAATGTTCTTGTTGTGGAAGTGAAAATTTAAGAAATATAGCATTTATTACTGAAAAATGTTACCAATACAAAATTGGCAACCAAATACAAACGACAACCGAATATCCTCTTGGATTCAATGCTATAGAAATTACTAAACCAGCTGCTATTACTTATGATGCAACAGTTCGTTGCGTAGAGGGCTCAGTAGGAATATCATTAGATGCAAACACCGATGCAAAAGTATGCATGGACTGTGGACATTTAGAGTTATTTTTAAGCACATCATTGAGACAAAAAATTATCAAAAATGAATTAGAAGAATATGAAGCTCAAAAAGCAAAAACTGAAAAAACGAAAGTTTTAAACAATAAAAAGAAAGATTTTAATTGTGTCATTGACAAACTAAAAGTTGAAATTAAAGAATTATCTGAATTATTAAAAGATGAAAATAAAACAATAAAAGAACACAAAGAATTTGAATCACAATTAAATATCAAAGAATCTGAATTACGAAAAGCTAATAAAGAATTAAACCAAATTGAAGAAGATTTGAAAAAACTATCATAAATTCATCTTAATATTACAAAGTGCCTCAATAGGGGCACTTTTTTTATGCAAAAATAGCGTGATAACGACTCCTCTTTTTTTGGCGCCTTTCTCATATAAAGTTGATTTATTGTTTATAGGATTTACGTTATATCAAATGTCATATGTTTGTGATTTCCGAAGGGAAATAAAAATGACTTAAGCTATTTAATTCACTGACATTAAAGATAATTTTGATTTCTTTATCCTTCTCCACTCGCTGCACATATGAAAATATGCGCTTAGAGAAAGTCGCTTAAAAAAAATAGGAGGATTACAAGATATGCAAAAAGTAGTTTATTCAGTAACAAGGGTTATGAAGGAAGATAACCTAAAGGTTAAGGGAGTTGGGTATATCTCAGATACCGATCTTTTAACAATAGCAACAAATAAGGAAAATAAACCTTATATTAGAATTTTTGAGGATTGTATTAAATACTGTCATAAAGTTAGCAATACAACCGATGAATTCAAAGGTACATATTACGAAGTAGCTGAATACGAAGGACATGATATCCAACGTACATTCTACATCTGGTACAAGCTAATAGCTTAAGGAGGACTAGATATGAAACCAGTTTGTGATACAAAAGATTTATTTAAATTAGAATATGAATACTTCGATGGATATGATTTCATCACATTAAATATGATAGATATCGACTTCATTAGAAGCAAGATAACAATAGAAGTGACAAATAGAGGCAGGTTATACCCTGTCTCTTTTCAATTATTTACAGATAACAATGGCTGTTATTTCTTCTACGGAAATTATCCATACGTAGAAAAGATATATGCAACAGATTTTATTTATAAGGAGGCTTAATATGGATAACACAATTTCAGTAGTTATAGGGTCTTGGGGCTCATATAACGAATGTAACGAAAGAGCTTTAGGCTCTAAATGGATTAAGTTTAACGACTATGAATCTTATGAAGACATAGAAAAAGAACTTAAAAATGAAGGCTTTGAACTTGAAGGAATAGACGAAGAACTATTTATTCAAGATATCGAAGGACTTCCAGCAAATGATGTTAATTGGGATTATATGCACCCTGAACGTTTATTTAATGTATTAAAAACTAGTGGCGTTCTTGACCATAAATACCAATACAAAACTATGTGTGCTTACCTAGAGGTTAGAAGTTGGAACGACTTTGAAGATAAAGTGAACACTCATGAAGATAGATGGGATTCAGATGTATATACATACGAAGGATCTTGGGCTGACTATGGAGAAGAAATGTTTAGAAACATGGGATATAACCTTCCAGAACATTTAGAGAATTTCTTTGATTTCGAAGAATACGGAAGATACATAGGTAGCGACTATGCCGAAGAATATTCAGAAGGCATCATTGAAATAGTAGCATAACCAAAGTTGGACGTAAATAAAGGAGAATTACAAATATGATAACTTACAAATTAAAAAACTTCTATGGTGGGAATTACACCATTGCACCACTAAAGACAAATTATGCCAGGGATAATTCTCTGGCTATTGTTTTATATGACGTTAAAAACAAAGAAACATTTGAGGTCATATCAACAAACTTAGTCTTCTCTATTGAACTAAACCCTGACGAAGCATTTATAGATACATCAAAAGAATGGGCTATTAGATTTATTGAAGAAAACAAATTAGCTAAGAAGATACAAAGAATGGCTATATCTGGATTTTGTAAATATCAAGCATACAAATTCAATTTAGACAAAATAAACGGCGCTGCCGAACCATATAGAAAAAGATAATAGGGAGATAGACAACTATGAACACAGAATTAAGACAACAACAAAAAGAAGTAGCAATCAAATTAATGGAAACTATGGACTTATATAAGCCATACATTAAAGCTTTCAAAGAACACGATACAATCACTATGTATGAACAATATTGTGGATTTTATATAGATGAAAAAGAAGAAATTTATTCTAATATCATAAAATTTGAAGAAGAACATAATTGTTTGGTATATGCAGTAACACATGAATTGACTGACTTTGGAGAATGTTATGATTATCTAATTGTTCCTCAAAACAAAGAAGAATGGGAAACCTTATTGTTTTACTCAAATAAAACAGAACATGTCATTTTCGCATATGTAAGGAATGTAGATGATGAATGGTGTAGCGAATTTGGAGACATCACAGTTAAACAATTTGGAGGCGGCCTAGCCAGAGTTGCCTAATGATAAACACAAACAATCGCTACGGATACAAACTATATTCAAAGGGGTGCTCACAAGGTGCCCCTCTTTTTATGGTTCATTCATTTTCTCATGCGTTAAAGATGAAACAAATATATAACAATGGACACCATATACCAGTATGGATTGTGCCTATTAAGAAATCTGAATATATGAAAGGTATATGGAGAGATCCCCTCCTTTCTGATTCCTAAAACTACTAAATAAATTGGAGGTGATAACAAATGAATATTAACTTAGAAACAAAAACAAAAGAACAAGAACTAATAAAGGCATATTTAGAAGCAAATGCTAGTGATGTTCTTGCTGACAAGATTAACAATGGAACTCCATATGAGAAAGATGGAAAACAACTTGTTAATAAAAAGAATATAGAAACATTTATGAAATATGCTTGTGATGAAGCAAAGAAACTTGCTGAGAAAGGAGCTTCATATGCATGTATTGAAGATGCTACTGTTTACCAATGGGCTATTCACTACTTTGAAGAAGATACTATCTTAGGAACTCTATATAACCAAGACGGAACACCATACGAAGCACCAAAGACAGAAATACCAAAGGCAACTCCAAAACCTATCGTTAAAGAAGAACCTAAGGTTAAACAATTATCTTTATTCGATATGATTGAACAAAACTTTCCACCAAAAGATCAACAAGATGTAGAAGAAAAAGCCGATACATCACCTAAAAATGAGGTTATTGACTTCGAAACAGGAGAAATCTTAGAAGAACCTATTCAAGATTATACTCTTGAAACCCTTAATGCACTATTTGGAGGTACACAATGCTAATAGAAAAGATAAAACCAATACCTAAATATATTGAGAAACAAATAATAAAGAAATATAAGCAAAGCAATTATGCTGAACATTATTATTCATATCTAACTAAAAATAATGGTGAACTTGTAGAGATACTTGTAGCAACAAAACTATATAAAGGAGATGTTTATATTAAGCAAGTTGCTTGTCATGGTATTGATTCCGAAGAAGCTTTCATAAAAGACATGAACTTCTCATATCTTGCTGGATATAGAGTTGGCTGGCACGCTGAAGGAATAACAAAAATTCCTAAATGGTGGGAAGATGGTAGATGGTGGAAATCTTATGATAACTACTATAACCCATACTCAGTTTTACTTAATCCTGAATATGCTACTAAACAAAAAGAATTCAAATATGCCATTGTAGATAAAGTATCTGGCGTATATATATTTACCTATCTACGACTATTTAGAGAATTCCCTGAAATGGAATCTATTGAAAAGATGGGACTTGCTTGTCTTGTATATTCAAAGCAAATCTTAAAGAAGTTTAGAAATGATACTACATTTAGAAAATGGCTATATAAGAATAAAGCAAATATAAATCTAAAAAGATATAGGATTGGAGATATTATATCTGCCTACAATAAGCATATAGAGATTGATTCATATTGTGAATTGGCTGACTTTAGAAGAAAGTATAAAGATTTCGATTTATCCAACTTTGGAACATTAAACAAATTCTTTGATTATATCAAGAAGCAAGATACAAATGTAGAATCATACAAAGACTATATGTTAGCTTGCCAAGAACTAGAAATAGATACTTCACTACCTAAAAACTATATGCCACATAATTTCAAATATTGGCACGATGTTAGAATAGACCAACTTCATACTTTAAGGATAGAAAAAGATAGAAAAGCAAGAGAAGAACTATATAACAAGTTTGCTATTGTATCTAACAAATATTCTTCCCTACAAAAACTTAAAGGAAATATGTATGTAGCCATCATACCTACTTCACCTGCTGACTTAATGCATGAAGGAGATTGCTTACATCACTGTGTAGGTAGAATGAACTATGATGCCAAATTTTCAAGAGAAGAAACACTTATATTCTTTATTCGAGATATACAAAACATTAAACAACCTTTGGTAACTATTGAATACTCACTACGTGAACATAAAGTCCTTCAATGCTATGGAGATCATGATACAAAACCAAATGAACAAATAGAAAACTTTGTTTTCAAACAATGGCTACCTTATGCCAATAGAAAATTAAAGAAAATCGCTTAGGAGAAATACTTATGGAAAACTATTTTAGAATTACTGCACAATTAGACAATGGAACAAGCTTTATACTCGACTCTCATGGTATGTTTGAAAAACTATGGGAATTTTCGGTATATGTTAAATCCAAAGGAGCAACAATTATTGAAGCTTCATCATCTGAACAATTTATAGATATTAATACTCAAAAAGAAATACAAAGGTATTCAGATAAACTATTCCTGATTGCTTGCGACCCTGACCCAGCTAAATGGATTGATTATGAATATGAGGGTAAGAAATATAAGGCTATACAAGTAAGAGATAAGATTTATATACCGAGAAAGGAATAATAAAAAAGCCAGGTCTATCGATCTGGCTTAAATATGCTCTATTATTTTTTTTGCTTTATAGTTATAATAGTTATAATGAAATAAAAAGAGGCTAATATGGACATTAAAGCAAAAAACAAAATTAGATTAGAAGCACTTAATTATTTAGGAAAATTTGGAGAAGAAATTAGAACAAAATTCTCGAATATATGCGGAAAAACTGGCCAATATGATGTGCCAGATGAAATATTCCAAAAAAGAACTCCTCGCAAAAATCGAGTATTATTATCTTGGAAAGATGTGAAAAAGAACAATCTAACAATTCAACAATTAGAAACATTCGAAGGAGGAGTTGTTGTTGAATTAATAAATGAAGACTTATTTGAAGAATCAAATCAAAATAATCCCGTATTTAACGAATTAAAGAATAGAATAGGTTCGAACGAAATAGTATCTGCCATTATATCTATTCGTTCTGAATCAGGGTCTTCTTCTTCACAAATTCAACGAGATGCATTCCAACAACTTATTAATAACACGCCTATTAACTACAATGGCAATACGATTATATTAAACAAAACAAATTATACTGATTATATTGTCAAAAGATTAGCGTCTGGTGGAACGAGCAACGAAAACTGGGATGGATTCTTATATGTATCTATACGAGGAGGACAACAAGACACCGTCGAAACGCATAAAGGAAGAAATGAACTACTATTTAACCCTGCATGCGAATATGCAAGTTCAGATGTATGTTGCGATATTGACTTAGTAATGGCATATTTCGCTCTAAAAAGTATCAACCCAAACAATATGTATTCTGACAAAAATCGTTTAGAGTTTAATATGGTTGTAAATGACGTAGAAAAAGTTCTCGCAAACACATATTATAAGCATACCGGTTTTGATGGCAATCTATTATCATATTGCAAAAGTCATCCTTCGCTAAAGATTGAAGAAGGAAGACTATATGATCCAATTCAAGTTGAACCTATAGATATTACAGATTTTAACGTAAAGGACAAAGAAGATAGTAGAAACTTGGATTTCACACACGATGAAGCTGTAAACAAAGGCAATTACTATTGGGACGAAATTCACAAATGCATTCTTTCTCCAGCAAGACCTACTAATATATTCTGGTCAAAACATTTATCAAACATGATGCAACAAAATTTCTCATTATTAGAATACTTTAAACACGAAGAAGAAATTGTCCAAAGACGAAAACAATTCTTAAATACATAAAAATAGGGCGAAATGCCCTTTTTTTATGCTTTCAAATACTTTAAACTAATATGATTTTCCGAACAAATATCTTTTATCAGATCACAATACTCTGAAGACAATTCTATTCCTATACACTTTACATGATTATTATTTGCACTAATTATAGATGTTCCCGAACCAGCAAATGGCTCTAAAAGAACATCTCCTTTTCCCATGAAAGCTTTACATACAAAATCTGGAATGTCTAATGGATATGGCGCTGTATGCCCTAAGATATTCTCACCTTTACAATTAATCTTAAATACAGGAATGAATGTAGCTATATTTGAATTCCAGATTATATTATTTGTATTTTTAACCACACCGCCAGGTTTTTTGAAGATAAACATGTGCTCATAAACATTCATAGGCTTTTGATAGAAAGGAGTAAACTTACCATCGTTCTTTTGTCTATTACTTTGTGGCTCTCCCTTATCCCAAATAATATTATCTAGCAACTCAAATCCGGCTTCTAAAAACATGTTAATCGTATAAGCGCCCAAAAGAATTCTTTTATTGCCCATATTTGATGACACTACAGTATTTTCATTACCACAAATATCACCTATGTTATACAAATATATAGCACCCGGTTTTAAAGTACGATAAGTTTCTTTTACAATCTCGTACATATCAGATATATATAAATACAAATTTGGCCATTGAGAATATAATCTAGCATTATAATATGGTGGAGATGTAACCGCTGCTGCAAAAGTATCTTCCTTGATCTTACCTAAAACGACACGGCTATCCCCATTTATTAAAATACTACTATCAGTTTGTGAAATATTATTGTTTAAATCAACATCTTCGCGAATTAAAGAATACTCCTTTTGCTCATAGCATCTTCTTAAATAGGCTTTATTTACAAAATATTCCTCATATATACCTTTTGAAATATTCGTCGTATTTTTATCAATAGTTATTTCGGTTATTAATCTGCCTAAAATATTTTTGTTATTTAGCGATTTTGTATTGATAAACAATATATTCTCTTTTGAAAAAGAAAAATACTTTATTAACATATTAGAAAAATCGGCTTCATCCTTTATATCAACAACATCACGACGCCATTGCTTAATAAAATCTTTCTCTATAATATCAACACCATCGTCATACCCAAATTGCATAAAATTAGATTTTGCAGAATATCTTTTCCCTCTATTCGATTTGCTTCTAGATGGGCAAATATCATTTTTGCATTCCCAACTCTTCAAACCTACTTCTGGATATGAATTACCTGATATCTTTAATCCTGCACAATCTGGACATGGGACCTTTCTCTCATCCAATCTATATTTATTAAACACAAAAGCTATTTCATATAAATTATCAATGCCGTTTAAATCTTTTGATTGTTCATGCTTATTTCCCTTTAAAATTAAACAATCTGAAAAAGTATATCCCATCCAAGTTTTTTCAAAATCCATCAAATAGTTTGATATTTGTAAATATGGATATTTATTTTGCAAATTTTCTAAACTTTCAAGCCCTTTATAATACATAATCAAATCTGCTTTTAATTCATCTGTTACATCGATGCCATTATAAAGCATTTTGTCAATTGCTAAACTCTCTGGAGTATAATACTTTCCTTTATTAACATATGGGATAAAATGTTCAGCATAAATCCCAATATAGCTATATAAATACCATTTTAAATTAAAACCATTCTCGTCAATAATATTGCCTATTTTTACAATTAAACTTCTATAATTATCTAAAACTCTATATGCTGCCTTTATAACATATAAACATAAATCATAAAAAACAATTTTATTATTAACAAAATCATATAGCTCCTGATCAATATTAAAATAAACAGCTCCATACTTCTCTGTTTCAAGATTTTCAAAAACAGTTTTTGCATATGTTGATCGGTTCATTTCATTTGATAGTTTATTGTTATTTGAGTCGTCAACAATTAACTTATGTAAATAATCCACATAAATATCATAGAATTTTCTTCTTGCACTATTTATATCTATCTGAATAGATGAATTACACAACGTCTCAATATTAGCACAATTGCTTTTCCCTAAATCTTCCAAAATAAACTTTTTGTTATAGTTAAAAATATCTTTTACGCAACTTGTTTCAATATTAAATCTAGCTGTCAAATGCGTGTAAATACTAAAAATATAATCATACTTCTTTTTCTCGTCATTATTCTCAACTGCATCATTCCAAAAAGCCATAAACCTCGTTATTGCTTCTTGCGTAAAATCAATTACATGAGGTTCAATCATAAACAATAACGAATTCTGAGGTATGCCCAAAGCTTCGCTTAACTGTTGTATTGATTCGTTGTCCTTATAATCCAAAAAATGCTTTATTAAATCTTTTTCTGCTCTTCCAACATTTGTGCCGGTTTTACACATAATGTTCGAAACGCTTTTAACATTATCAGCATTTAATTTAAACGTTTCTACTAAAATATTTTTTATAAACGAAATGCCATCTTTCTCGTCTATATTTGCATTGTCAACAATTCCCTTTTTTAAAATTTTTGAGAATGCCATTTTATAATCATTATTATCTATTCCCATTAAATCTAAAAAAGATTTAACTAAATCCAAACAGTTCATATAATCTCCTAAAACCATTAGAGTCTTGATTATTATAACACGCGTATTATGTGTATAACAATACCAAAACCTTTCCTTTAATCATCTAAAAATGGCATATACATTTGATTGTCATCTATGCCTTTGCGTTTTAATCTAGAACAATTAGGGCATTTACATTCCCTAATCAGGTACGCTGGCCATGCATCCCATTTATACCCGCATTTCTTACAAGAGCACTTAATCTTGTGCTTTTCGTTAATATATTTGCCAACAATCTTAATATTTGGATTTAATTCTTTAATCTTATCAGCATATTGCTTAGTAGAATATCTTGGATTGCCGCCACAATTTTGGCATCCAAATCCTTGTAATAGACTAGCTGGTTGAACTCTCCATTCATAACCACATTTTTTACATTTTGCCAATATTTTTGTGTGCGTTCCTGTATATGGTTCTAAAGCTTCAATATTTGGGTTCTTCTCTAAAAGTCTCTTAACAAAATCTTCATTCTTAATTATACGTTTTGCAGCAACTTCTTTCTTAATACATGGGCAACCATGCCCAGCCATTAAACTCCCAGCTAATGGGCTCCAAACTCGTCCACATTTTTTACATTTGCATTTAATCTTAGATTTATCGCCTTTATACTCACCTAAAATTTCTATTTCAGGGTGTTCTTTTTTCATTCTTTCTTTAAAACTTTCTGTATTAATAGTAAAAGAATTATTTACAGCATCTTGCTCTAATACATTCCATTTAGAATCCGGAATATCAAACTTTATACTTAACAATTTATACACACTTGGCAACAATTCGTTCTTAATTGTCCTATGGTCACGCTCGCTACCTAAATCTCTTCTGTAAATCAATATATCGTTTTCAAAAGGAGCAACATCATCAGTATAGTGATCATAAATAGTTAATAACCTAATTCCTTTTTCTTTACATAAATCTCTTTTATCTCTATCACGATTAACAATATACTTATGGAAACTCCAACTGCCTGGCTCTATCGCAAAATTCAATTTGGGAATATATATATCAAGCTCTTTCCCTATAACTTTTTTATTTCGATTTAACACTTCATAATCGCTACCCAAAGAATATCGAAGACAATTCAATATTATCTGTTCAACAAAGGAAGTGCTACTTTTTGTGCATTTTGGACATTGATAATTTTTTCTTAGCAAATTACTTGGATTAGCAAACCATTCATTCCCACATGTTTTACACCTACATTTGACATCAGCATGAGAATGAACATACTCTGACAATAATTCAAAATTTGGGTGTAGCTCTACAATTTGACTTATAAACTGTTCTGGAGTTTTTCTTTGAGAAGTTCTATTATTAAGTTTCAAACATGTTGGGCACCCAATATGCTTATCCAAGCTATCATACCGTGGAGTCCATACATCACCACATTTTTTACAACGCAATGTCGCTCTTCCTCTATGATTTTGAGGAAACTTTATTACTTCTATATTAGGATATTTAGCAACAAAATCTGATAATTCCATATTCTTCTATATTCTATCATAGGACTCGAGTTATAAAAATATATAATATTTTAACCAGGACAAAAATGTCACTTTAACCATATTTATTAACCCACTAAATCGCTGGGTGGTAATGAGACGTGTGCTTGTCTTGATACAAGTCGTCTCGCTAACGCTCGCCGAGACAAGCACACGTTACCCAACTGAACCAAATAAACTGATGGAACAAAAAGAGATGGAGGGCGGTTGCGGTGCCGCTATCCCGCTCCCACTCGGCAATCCGACACACATCCATATTCTTCTTTGTTTTCCAATTCAGTCCTTATTTTTGGCTTTCAGTCTTTGGTAATACGTTTATGCTCTTGTCTTTTCGGCGAAAAAATAGCAGAGCTTTTACACCCTGCTATCAATAAACAAATTGAACCTTGAAAACAATTAATAATTAATCTTTGACTTTATAATAATGTTTTGGGCCGGAAATATTTTCAATTTGAATATATTTTCTACCTGTTTCGTCAGTATGAACGCCTAAAATATCATTATCAGAAGTGGTAATTATACCTGTAGACTTATTATATGTATAAGTTAATTCAGTTGAACCGTCACGCCATATCATTGTAGATGAATCCTTAAATACAAAAACGTCTTGAGAATCATCCATATATTGCCAGGTGCCAATTAAAGAATCTTCGTTTACAGTTTTTTTATCTTTGCAAGCAAATAGGGTTATTGATGAAAGGATCAACAATAGAGTTAAAGTGATTATTAATATTTTTCTTGTGTTTTTCATATAATACCTTCCTATACGAATAAATTCTATACCCCCCCCCATTTCAATGTCAATATGCTCAACTACTAATAGTCTTCATTTGAGCTTTTACTTCTTTACTCATATTCCCTAAGAATTCACCTTCATCCCAACATTCAAAATCATCTGGCAATACAATCTTTCTATCATCTCTACCCATTCTACATAACTCATCATCTTCATTTATGTCAGATATTAGATACATTGGTAATCCTCTTGAATATACCAGCTTCTCGTTAGACTTCGTTATGTATTTTAGGATATAAGATAATCCCATCTCATATGCTTGCTTATGATTAATAATCTCTCTAAAATCGTTTCTTCCAAATCTTTCTTCAAAATAAGTGTTAACGTTTGTCTCTTGCATTTGATGAGTCTTTAATGAAAAATCTCTTCTTACTACTATATCTCCAACCATCTTTCCTTCTGGAACATATATGAACCCATGAAAGTGTACTCTATCGTTTGGAGATTGTTCCCATACCCCTGCGTATTTCCATCCATACTTTTTCTTTAACTTGCATAACTTAACAATTAATGCTTTCTTGAAAGATTCTGCTGTATGTTTCTTATCATCATAGGTGAATGTTACGAAATAATTAAAGTGATTCAAAAACGCCTTTCTCATAAATCTTTGCTTTCTAACCACCTTTGCTCTATAGTCATTCTCTTTAACTTTCTCTACCATATCTCTTGCCTTTGCTTCAGGCATACAATATTCTTTTAATTTCTCTACAGCGGCATCTACCTTATCTTGCCCTTTAAGGTCACTGATATCGTTGAATACTTGCTTCACTGTTTGCTTTTCTAGCTTCTTTCTTTCTTCAACTTCTCTTTCTTCAATCATTTGGAAAAGATCACTAGGTGGTCCCTTTCTCCCTTGCTTCTTTCTTTTATGCCCTGGAATAAAAGGTATTGCCACATAGTGACTTCCATCGTGGTATACTTTCGCTGCTGCGTACATGCCTATATCACCTCCTTTGCATAACGCATTTATTATTCATCTTTGTACAACGAATTTATAAAATAACTATTTTGCTTCTTCAATTCTTCTACACTAGCTTTAGTTGTCATATACTCTTCATAATCATCAAGACCTATTGTTGTTTTTCTTGCTCTATCATTGAAATAATCACTAAAACAATCTGTAGAGAATCTATCTGAATATATCTTTTTGTTTAGGACATAATATTGCTTTTCTTCTCTATCGCCATTCATCGTCCCTCTTTCTTTTTCTATGAATGCTACCGAATAACCATACTTGTTATAAATCCTCAATTGAAGTTTAAAAGCAAATGCAGCAATACTCTTAAAGATATGAACTAACAACGTATTATCTCCCCTTAAGAATCTCATCTCATCATAGAATCTATAGAAACTACGAGATATTAATTCAAAGAGCATATCTTCTATCCAAAACCAACTACCAGCTAATCTTTGCTCAGATGTTTCTATAATGTTCAACACATCACATAGATCTCTCGCATCTGCTCCCCAACTCTCTGGTCTTTGTTCATCCGTAAATACTTTAATGAATGGATAATTCTCTACTGTTGCCGAATGCCTACACATCTTTAACCAAGAATTGAATAAATCGTTCTTTTGGTTAGTTACAAATTCACCTTTCTTTACTTCTTTTAATTCAAGAGTGTTTCCTCTCTCTTTCCCAACTTCAGATATATTAACAACACCAAATTCAAAACTACCTGAATTAATATTGTTCTCTATAACCTGCTTTCCTAGTCTTAACGTATCGAAATCTAAGATATGAGCATATCTACTATTTCTTTTTGTATAACTTGGAAAGAAATTGCTATTCCATTGAGGAAAATTACCTACATCCATAATTTGGTTATCTTCTCTTATTGAATAGTTAGAAACAATTAAAGAACTCTGAATAATATATATGAAATACAATTGAGCATAAGATTCCATAGCATCCCATATAGATATAACCTTTAAGGCATCATCATACTCATATCCATAACGCTCTATGTCATAGTTATATATGTGCCTTTCATTCTCTGGTTTCTTCTCAAAACGTTCACGTTTCTTTCTAACCCAATGCTTCGCTGTTGCTAGATTATATATTTGTCTATACTGCATACAAGCTTGAATATCCTTTTCAAATAGAATCCATGGGAATTGTGGAAACTTCATATCTATCTTCTTCAACAACTCTAATGCTTTACCTCTAAACATAACTTCTTGAGATAGAGCCATATCTGTTATTATTGTTGTTTTCTTCTTGCCCATAGACCCACATGTCATAGAAACTATTGGCAAAGAATTTATGAACCCTCTATTCTTCTGCTCCATATGATCTAATTTATCTAATGCTCTTGAACGTCTAATCTTATAGAAAACAATAAGCCCTATTGTTGGAGCGAGTATTGGAACTTGCTTTACTACATACTGACAATCCATAGCGAGCTTCACAATTTGAACATATATATCTTTAACCTGGAATGTCACTACGAAATAGAAATAGAAAGCAAGAAACTCCAATATAATGGTTACTACGTTAAGATTAATAAGCCATACTATTGTAAACAATGCCATAAATGGACCATTATCTTTTAGGTAATCTATATACCCAGAAATAAAGTCTCTTGTGGGTTCATATACTAATTTATCGATATGTTTCCACATTTTTAGTGGTAATGTATCCTCATTGTATTTGTTATTCTCTTTGAAATATAGCTTCTTTATTAGAAACCAAATCAAAAGAACAACTGGCAAACCAATGACTATTACCTTACCAATATTACCCATTACTACACTTGCTTTTTCAGCCCAAGAAAGGAAATTATTCTTGTCTATAAACAAATTCCAATAATCTACAAATCGTGGCTTCACGCTGTCTATATCTGGCGCATAGAAATCGTTCCATTGAATATTCAAAGAAAAATCATTGACCCCAAGTGTTCCATCGACTTCCATATTTGCCAACTTCATGAAATAGAATCGTAACGCTTCACCCAAATTGTATAAAGACTCTTCTGTTCTACAATAAGATATATAGAATAACCATATTCCTATTACTATTGATACTGCTAATAAGCCCAGCGATAATATCGCATAAATAATATTTATTTTTTTCTCTTTTATCATTTGCTATCCTCCCGTTAATGAATAAAGGGCCGTCAACTCCACTCCTGTATGAACAAGATATGAAATAAACAGCCCTAAGATTATTAACACGAAGATCGCTAAAATTCCTTTTGCTATCTTCATATTTAATTCTCCTTTTTACCCTAACTTAATAAGGCATGTTGCACATATGCTCTCATCTTCAACGCTCTTTGCTGTAAGTGTTAAATATACCGTTTGCTTTACCCAAACTACTGTATGATACTTAATGC
>JAEEGH010017520.1_pt1 | contig 15257 bp, 10 predicted proteins | sample 9134181 | NCBI WGS metagenome assembly JAEEGH01 (sample SAMN16246544, study PRJNA631951) | gut metagenome | biome: gut microbiome; feature: rumen; material: DP-attached | host: Bos | place: Iran: Karaj | collected 2018-10 | reverse complement strand
TCCACGAGGTGAACCCCAACGCCATCACCATCGCCGAGGAGGTATCAGGCATGCCCGGACTCGCGGCGAAGTTCGAGGACGGCGGCTACGGCTTCGACTACCGTATGGCCATGAACATCCCCGACTACTGGATTAAGACGATTAAAGAGGTGCGCGACGAGGACATCAACGTCTGCTCCATCTTCTGGGAGGTCAAGAACCGTCGTCCTGACGAGAAGACCATCTCTTACTGTGAGTCTCACGACCAGGCACTCGTGGGCGACAAGACCATCATCTTCCGCCTCATCGACGCCGACATGTACTGGCACTTCGCCAAGAAGGACGTCAACGATATGGCCCAGCGCGGTATCGCCATGCACAAGATGATCCGTCTTGTCACCGCCGCTGCCATCAACGGCGGCTACCTGAACTTCATGGGTAACGAGTTCGGCCATCCCGAGTGGATCGACTTCCCGCGTGAGGGTAACGGCTGGTCATACAAGTACGCCCGCCGCCAGTGGAACCTCGTCGACAACAAGGACCTCTGCTACCACTGGCTCGGTGACTTCGACCGTGAGATGCTGAAGGTCATCAAGTCGCAGAAGAACTTCCAGGATACGCCCGTGCAGGAGATCTGGCACGATGACGGCGACCAGGTGCTCTGCTTCATGCGTGGCGACCTCGTCTTCGTGTTCAACTTCTCGCCGACGCGCTCGTACACCGACTACGGCTTCCTCGTACCCACGGGCTCCTATGAAGTGGTTCTGAACACCGACTCGAAGGACTTCGGCGGCAACGGCTTTGCCGACGACACGATGACCCACCTGACGAACTACGACCCGTTGTATGTCAACGACCATAAGGAGTGGCTCAAGCTCTACATCCCCGCCCGCTCCGCCGTCGTCCTGCGCAAGGTGTGATCATCATGTTCAATGTTCAATGATTAATTTTCAATGAACTACAATCATCCTTTGAAAAACGGTAGCACCGTCACCATCCGCGTAATGTGTGCTATCGTTTTTCTTTTGTTCTCCTTCTGCTGGCTCTTCTTCTTTCAGGCAGACCAGCTGGCGATGACGCAGCACGTGCTCAGTGGCGGACTGACGCATTACAACCCGCTCTGGGGCGCGCTCATCATCATCTTCCTGCTCATGCTGCTGCAGTTGATCGTGTTCCGCATCTTCCGTCTCGCCAAGCGGTCGCATGCGCTCACCTATGTGCCCTCCATGCTGCTCCTGGCCCTCGTCTCCGAGGTCAGTCAGCAGATCGAGAGCAACGGCGGTGTGAGCGTGTGGACCTGGGTTCTGCCCGTGTTGGTGCTGATAGTATGGGGCGGCGTCTCCTGGGTGGCAAGGTTCGCGCAGGAGGTGGAGTCAGACCGCGACTTCTCGCTCTTCTCGCGCCCCATGTGGATCAACGCGCTGCTCATGGCCCTGCAGATCATCTGCGTGGCGTGGGTGGGCAACACCAATGCCGTCTATCACTATCGCATGCAGACGGAGACGCTGCTGGCTGATGGGGAATACCAGAAGGCCCTCGAGGTGGGGAAGCGGTCGTTGGAGAGCGATGCCAACCTGCTGATGCTGCGTATGTATGCGCTGGCCCGTGAGAACGCCCTTGGCGAGAAGCTCTTTGAATATCCCATCACGGCCGATATCGAACAGATCCTGCCCACCAGCGGTCGCACGCGCATGTACTATTGTCCTGAGGACAGCCTCTATAAGTTCCTTGGCGGACGTCCGGCAGAGCCGATGACGCCCATGCACTTCCTCGATCTGCTGGAACGCAGGGACACAACGCTCAATTCTCCCACTCCGAGCCTCCGCGTCTCCGCTTCGCCCGTGGTCGACTACAAGCTCTGTGGCCTGCTCATCGACCGTCAGATAGACCGCTTCGCCCGGGAAATCGGCAAGTACTACGAACTCGACGACCGTCTGCCGAAGCACTACCGTGAGGCCCTCGTGCTCTACACCCATTCCCGTTCGAATCCCTCCGTCGTCTACCATCACGCCGTGACGGATGAAGACTGGCGCAACCTGATAGAACTGGAGCGCTGCTATCCTGATCCCACGGAGCGCAAGGGCAGGGTAGAGGACCAGTATCACGGCACCTACTGGTACTATTACAAGTATCTGAAATAAAGAAGGCCCCAATGCCGGGGCCTTCTTTATTTCTTCTTGAACGTCTCATGACCCGTCTGTTCGACCAGTCCTTGACTGCGCCAGTTCTTCAGCATCTGTCGCACGCTGTTCTGTGTCACGCCGGCACCCTTCAAGGCGACGCTCTGCTGCATGGCCTGGGCGAGGGTGAACTGCATGTCCAGCCGCTCGTAGATCGAGTCGTTCCTGCCGCGTTTCGACCGCAGCCCGTTCTGGCTGCCTGCATAGTCACGGCTCCCGTAGGCATTCTCGATCCGTTCGCGGAAGAAGAAGAGGGCGTTCTCCATCAGCGAGTCGGCAATCACGTCATACACCTCCAGCATCTGTGCCGTCTGTGTCTTCAGCAGCATCTCCTTCCAGAGGTCGGGCTTCTGCTTCAGCAGCGTCTCCGCACCGTTCAGCCCGTGCTTCTGGATCAGCTGTTCGCACACCTTGCAGAGCATCAGGCAGCAGACCATCCTCTGCGCCGTCACGCACACACGGAACCGCTGGCGGGCCTTCACACGGTCGTCGTTCTTCATCGTCTCCATGCGGATCTTCTCCAGCCACGCCCTGCCCTTGGCCTCCAGCTTCGGCAGTGTCACCTCGCCCTGCATCAGCGGCAGCAGATGGGCTACCTGTCCGATGCGGTCCGTCTGTCGGGGAGTCAGCACGGGGTTCTTGTCCTCCAGAGACGAATAGGTGTTGTCGGGCGTACGGGCAACGGCGATGCGGCTCTGGAATCCGTCGGTGTAGTTGCGCACCACACGGTAGAGGGCATCGGGTGTCCCGCACATCGTCACATTCCACAGCAGATGCTCGATATGTACTCTCACCGCATCGGCACTCTTCGCCTCACGCTCGTACCTCGAACCGTCGTAGGCCTGACGCAGCATGACCGAGAAGTTGCTCATTTCCGACTTCCACTTCTCCGCCACCGTGTCGGCCTCTGGGGTGAACGAGAAGGCGTGTTTGCCAGCGGTGTTGGCCAGTCGCTGAGCCAGGTTGGCCACCGTGTTGTTCAGCGTGATATAGCGCCAAGGCAGCTTCAACTCTGCAGGCTGCTCCTTCTTGTTCTTTGCCGCCTGTTTCTTGCTGATCCACTCGTCCTCCTGCATCTCGTACAGCTTGTTCATGGCTCTCTCCTCCACCATCCACGCGTCCACCACGGGGTCGATCTTGCCCTTGCCGCTGGCGAACTCACCGGCGATGTAGGCGATGAGGTTCAGTCCGCGCTTGTCACCGTGAACGTCCAGCTTGACACCTGTGGCCAGCGCACCGACACACGGACAGATGGCCGTCACCGTCGGCATCGCCAGGTTCTGCCCCACGGCCTCTACGGAGTCCCTCACGCCCTGCGGGAGCTTTTTAATGGATAATGGACAATGGATAATGGATAATTGATCCCCGTCATCATCACTCTCCATTGGCTCAGCCCATTGCCCATTCTCCATTGTCTGCAAAGACTGCGACTTGGCATTGATCTCGCGCAGGCTGGCGTTCATGAAGCCCTTGTCGGCGTCGTACTTCTCGTAGAAGTAGTCCACCAGCTTCCGGCAGTCCTCCGTCTGCGAGTAGTTCGGCAGTCTGACGGCAATCACGCCCAGCAGCTGTGCCTTGCTCATCAGCTTCGCCACACCCACCGACAGCACCGCCATCAGGTTCGAGTGCCAGTTGTGCTCGCCCCATACGTCCATCTCGCCCGGCTTCAACCCCGCCTGCTCCGCACACAGATCAAACGCCGCCAGCGTCTGCGCGCAGCATTCCCCTCCTGAGTTAGGAGGGGTCAGGGGTGGTCTGAACAAGTGCTCGTCTTGCCCTGATTCAGGGGAAGAACTGCTGCCGCTCAGTGTAACTTCCTCCTCCCACGGCCTATAGTGCTTATTCGCCTTCTTCGCACCCTTCGGCACTTCCTCCAGCCCTTTCTTCTCGCGCTCCTTCAGCCTGACATACTCAGCCGCAGCCTCCTCGTCGCTCAGTCTCTCGGTCAGCAGCGCCTCGTCTATCAGTGGCGTCGTCTCAGCATCGATGGGCCCGTGGAACACCACCCTGTTGTTCTCCTTATTATTAGTGTCCATCTCCGTCTGCGTCAGCATCGAGATGCGCACCTGTTTCTCGAGAATCGTCTTCCCTGCCTCACGACGGCAGACGGCATGCACGCCGTAACTGGCCGACTCCGACGCCTCCACCAGCCCCAGCTCGTCCCTCATCTGCAACAGCCGGTTGATGATCTGACGGCACTCCTCGCGGCAGCGGCAGTCGATATCGTGGAAGACGAACGGGCTAACCGTCTTGTTGCCCCTCAGCAGACCGCCTTCGGGCACCTGGCAGTTGTAGCTTATCTGCACGAGGGCGCGCTTGTACCGCTCCTCGCCCGTCTGGCGGTACAGATTCCAGTTCCTGACGTTCTCCTCGGTGTTACAGACCTTGATATACTCCTCGAGGGTAGAAATGGGGCGACAATGTTTCTCGTCGCCCACAAAATACACTAAGTTAATCATCCCAACAACTCCATTTCGACCTTCTGCGCAATGACGTTTGCCTGCCGTATCAGCTCCTCAGCCACCTCATCGATACGGTCATCTGCCATCGAGAACACAAAGTAGTACCTCTTGTCGCGTCCGTGCGAAAACGAGCTGTTGTCCTCTCGGAAGATCGGCGTATTCCTGATGCGCTTCTTGTTCTCCGTCATGTAGACGTTGCCGTCCCTCTGGATCTGCACACGGAACGTCCCTACGACCTGCTCCAGCTCCACATCCTCGCAGCACGCGAAGTCTGCCGTGATTCTTCCGTCCTCCAACTGTCCCAGCGTCATCAGCCCATCCAGCGTCATGCTCTTCTTAATCTTGTTCTTCTTAACCATTACTTAAAATAAATCATCTGCATTACACCCCAGCGATTGTGACGATCCTGATGCTATTAGCGTGCTGCGTCTCGCCGCTCTGCTGCGACTTCCACTCCCTCACGTCCAGCCTGCACCTCACGCCATACATTCTGTTCAGGTCTAATGGCTGCTTGCTGATCGCGATCGCCTGCTGGTCAGTCACCTCCCCGATGAACGTGTCTATCCCGTCCGTCATCGTCAGCTCAACGCTCGAGATCACCACCGTCTCACCGTTCTGCTTCGTCCAGTTCCGCTGCTGCAGCGCCCCTTGGCTCTTAATTCTAACTAATTTCTCCATGATTATAAAATAAATCGTCTGCAATCTTTTTTTTTCTGAAACTAATTACCATAATATCAACTAATTAATATAATAATTTTTCTTTTCCTATTGAATATATATATATTCATATTAGTGGATTAAAATATGGTCAATTACGGCAATTCGTTTCCTTTAAAATTCTCTATTATTCAAATTTGTGGATATAATTATGCTTATTATTCACATTCGTTTCTTTAAAACAATTCGTTTAATTCGTTGTCTTATGGAAGTCACTCCAGTCCCTTACCTTCATCGGCTCCATCTCGTCTGGCTCGAAAAACCTCTTCGCTTCCCACTCTCTGCGCTTCACCAGTCCAGGCAGCACCTTCCCACCAGCATACACCCAGCGCTTGAATTCCTTCTTGATCGCGTGCATCGAACCGCCTTCTTTGATCGTCTTCATCAGCGTGCTCGTCTTCAATTTGTAAAATCCGAGATTGTAAGCAAAACTCACCAAAGCGTCAAACTGCGGCTGATTCCAGTTTCCAAGGGTATCCACCTGCTTCTCCAGATCATACAAGTCTGCTTTCAGATACATTTCAGCCCAGTACTCGCTGATCACATCACCCATTTTGACTCCATATGTCCGTCCGTAACCGATCGTCGGCACCCCAGCTGCATCCAGGTACGCCTCTTTTCTCAGTCCCTCAAACTCCTTAATCTTGTTAAGGCAAATGTCACTAATTTTCTTCATAATTCTTTCTCCTTATCTTCTTCTGTATAAAAATTTGTTATTCTGTTCTTGCGTCCTTTCAGTAGCAAGCGGCAAAGCCGAGTCTTATGTCTTTAATCTGTTCTTCTGTCCAAAAATCTGTTAGTCTGTTACTATGTCTTCAATTTGTTCTTTTGTCTGATTGACCATTTCTTCAATCATCTCAGCACCCTTTGTAGTCCAGACGAGATAGGTGCTCCTTTTCGTTTTCCCGTCCTTCCCGTAGTAGACGAAGAGCCTGTCCTGAGCCAGGCCGCGCCCCTCGTAATTCTCGGTCAGCCTGTACTGACCCCGTCTCCATCTCTGAACGCCCCGATTCTTCAGGAACGAGTTCAGAGCCTTTGTCTCCATCCCTAGCACCTTGGCGATGTCCGTAACGGTGATGCAACCGTCAGCGTGCCTGTTGTCGCAGGTAAGCTCGCGGCCCACGATGCGCTCCGCCTCGTGCATCACGTCCTGATCCGTCACCAGCAGATGTCGGATGTCCTGACTCATCAGCCGTTCCTGTTCCAGCTGCTGCCACCGGACGACCAGCTTGGCACGTGCCTCGTCGTTGAACTTCGTGGCGATGTAGAGACATTCTGTTTTGTTGAGAGAGTAACAAGGGCGAAGTTCACCCTTGGAGTCCTTGTAATCAACGAGGGAAAAATTTCCCCCGTTAACCTTCACCCATGCTGACTCCATCTTTCTGATGGCTTTCAGCACGTCATTGTGAGGCTTGCCGGTAATCTCGGCAATCTCCAGCGATGTCATGCGCTGCGCACCCATCGCCTGCAAATTCTGAATTTCTGTCATTTTGTAAATCCTTTCTTCTATTGTAAATAATAAAAATGTGTTCTCAGGGGGAGAAACATTTATCGTGTCTCAGCATGTCAAAGAGCGCTGCCAACCGCCGTACCCGAACCGATTGACAATGCAAAGTTACGACACATTTTCACTATCACATCCAGAAATTCCGCATTATCCTGAGGCCGCACGAAGCACACGAAGAAACAGTATGATTCCACACGAAGCACACGACGCTTGGACATAAAAAAAGCACCAAATAGCGTTGCTACTTGATGCTTAACCTTTGTACTAGTGCCTTTTTAGAGACCTTCATTTTTCCATCCCTGGAAGATGTCCTTGACCAGTTGCTGTATTCTTTCCCTTCGCGTATCGTCCACCTTATACCGGAAACGCTTCGAGGTCCATTCTTGCATCGGAGGCAGACAGCCGCCTATGATAAACCAGTTGGCACATTCCAGTCTCAGCAGGTCGGTGTACGACTTGTAGCGCTTGTCGCCCGTCTCCCGGACGTTCACCTTCGTCAGCACGCCAGGCAGCAGAGCTTCGATGTCCTTGAAGAAATCCGTCTGTCCCTTCATCATCACGATGTGCTCAATATAATAATGGTATGCGATATAGACGGCCACCCAGTCGCGGCCTGAGCCGACATCCATCCTGGGCAGTACGCGCATCAGCACCCGTCTCATCTTCGACTGTTTCTCCAACGTGCCGAAGCGTTTGTCAGTGAAGAACACGAGGTCCACGTACTCATACACCTCCGTAGCCTCTGTCACATCCGACATCCGCTGCCCGTCGTCAACCACGAGTGTCTGAAACGTGGGATTGTCCATCCTGCAATCGATGAAGGCAATCCCCCATACGTTAATTGTCGCCTTCTTCTGTATTTCCTTTTCTTCCATTATCATTCATATTTAAGTTGTTATCAAGAGCTGATGGCTGATCGTTCTTTACCGGCAGGATCTTGAAATCCGGACTTTTCATGTCGCAGCCCACGTTCGCCGTACTGCCCGCCTGAGGATAGACGGTGTTCTGCGTAGTCGGTTTCTCGGCAGCCTTCTCGATGGCATCTGCCAACCGGCCAGTCTGATTACCTTCCAGCTGCGTCATCTCGTTCACTTGGTCGTAAACATATTTAGGCATATTGTCCGCCATCGTATGCAGCAGCATGTGACCGGCAAATATCTTCAGGTTGTCCTCCAGACCGCACACGTAGCTGATCGTCTTGGGTCTGTCGAGCAAGTAATACTCCTGAATCACCACCACAGGCTGCATACCGGCGGTGTTAGCCTGACTGTCATCGGCCGTATCGCTACTGACCATCAGCGACTCAAGTTCCTTAATGCGCTGATCCTTTTCCTCTATCTGCTTGTCTTTCTCAGCTATCAGTTTGTCCTTCCTGCCGAGCTGTTTTTCTTTCTCCTTTAGTTGTTCCCGCAGCTTGGCGATTTCCTCGTCCTTCTGCTTCTGTTGTTCCTCCATCATTGCAATCCTGGCCTCCATCATGCCACCGCTTTTAGCCAGGTCAATGATCATCTTGAATTCCTCAATATCTTTAGCCATTATATTCCCTCTTCAATAAAACAGATCTTGTTTGTTATTTGTTTATGATTGTTGTTATCTCTGTTCTCAGCCATCGGGCCGAAAAGGCTGCAAAGATATTAAAAAGTCAGGAATCCACCAAGCCTGAAGCCCTTAATAATCTATAAATAATTCTTTCTTGCACACTTTGCCATTTTTGTGCATGACAAAGTCTTTACACGTCTTTATCAAACATGATATCAAACAGGCCACGTCACAGAACATTGTCGGTACATGGGCGTATGCGGAACCTGCCATCGTACTTAACTCTGTTACAATATGGTAGTTTACAAAATAAGTCTCGATTTATTTGGCAGTTTCATGGATATTTACTATTTTTGCAGCAAAATTATATTTTATTATTAACTAAACTATAACAAAATGAGCAAAAAAATTATCATCTCAATCGTTGCTATTCTGATGCCATTGCTGGCAAGTGCATACGATGCAAAGATTAATGGATTCTATTTCAATCTCAATCAGTCTGAAATGACGGCAGAAGTGACAATGCCAGAGAATCAATCAGAGTATTCTGGGGGAATGTCTATACCTGCTGAAGTAATTTACAATGGTAATACGTATAGCGTGACAAGTATTGGAGATTGTGCTTTCTCTGGCTGTACTGCCTTGACTTCCATCTCGATTCCTAATAGTGTGACAAGTATAGGAGAATATGCTTTTGAGAATTGTGCAGCCCTGACTTCCATCTCGATACCTAATAGTGTGACATATATTGGAAAGCAAGCACTCAATTCAACGGGCTATTATGAAAGCCAGCCGAATGGAGTGGTTTATATTGATAATTGTGCAATAGGAGTTAAAGGTAGTATTTCTGATTTGACATTTAAGGCCGGAACCAGATTGATTGCTTCTGAAGCATTTTACAATAACGAGGATCTGATTTCTGTTATTATTCCTGGCTCTGTGGTCTCTATAGGCGATCAAGCTTTCGCGGATAATTATAATAATCTGACTTCAGTTACTATAAATGAAGGTGTTCAAATCATAGGTAAAGGTGCTTTTTCTAATTGTTGGGCATTGACTACAATCTCTATCGGTTACGGTGTAACGAGCATAGGAAGGAACGCTTTCTATCAATGCGAGAAACTAACTTCTATCTCTATCCCTAATAGTGTAACCAGTATAGGAGAATATGCTTTCTATTATTGTAACAATTTGGTCTCCATCACGCTACCAAGTAGCGTAAGCGTAGGAGAAAAAGCTTTCGAGGAAACAAAATGGTTCAATAACCAGCCGGATGGATTGATGTATTTTGGGGATGTTGCCTACAAATATAAGGGCAAAATGCCTGAAAACACAAGTATAGAAATTAAGGAAGGTACAACAGCGCTTTTATCTGGTGTCTTTAGTGGTTGTAGTGGCCTGACCTCCATCTCGATTCCCAATAGCGTAAAAATCATAGGAGAAAGTGCTTTCTCGAAGTGTAGCGGCCTGACTTCTGTTCATATAACTGATCTGTCGTCTTGGTGCAAAATCGATTTTTATGGAAATGGATCTAACCCGCTTGAGTATGCTCACCACATCTTTTTAAATGGTACTGAGATTAAGGATCTGATTTTTCCTGATGATGTCACAAGTATAGGAGCGCGTTTGTTCTCTGGTTGTAGCGGCCTGACCTCCATCTCGATTCCAAATAGCGTAAAAAGCATCGGAGAAAGTGCTTTCTCGGATTGTAATAACCTGACATCTATAACTATTCCCAACGATGTTACAAGAATAGAAGGCAATACTTTCAAAGGATGTAGCAGCCTTACATCTATCAATATTCCCAGCGGTGTGACGAGTATTGGATATAATGCTTTCTCGAACTGTAGCGGCCTGACTTCTGTTACCATTCCAAACAATATGACAAGCATAAGCCAGAATGCATTCAGTGGCTGTAGTGGCCTGGCCTCAGTGACTTTCCATTGCCAACAGATCGGTTCGTGGTTCAGTGGCTTAACTGGTGTCAATACAGTAACTATTGGAGATGAGGTAACCAGTATCAGTGATAATGCCTTTAAGAATTGCAGCGGCCTGACCTCCATCACAATCCCCGAAGGTGTGACGAGCATCGGTAATAATGTATTCTCTGGTTGCAGCAGCCTTGCTTCTGTTACTCTGCATTGCCAACAGATCGGTTCTTGGTTCAGTGGCCTAAGTAGTATCAGCGACCTGACTATCGGTGATAATGTAACCAGTATTGGTGAGAGTGCATTTAATAATTGTAGTGGTTTGACCTCTATTACCATCGGTAGCAAAGTGGGTAACATAGGTTCAGCGGCATTTGGGGGGTGTAATAATCTTGGGAGCGTAACTGTGCTGGCTGAAACTCCGCCTGTGGCTCAGCAAAACACTTTTCCAAAATACACCATAGAACTGAAGGTACCGGAAAGTGCAGCACAGAGTTATCTGGAAACAGACCCTTGGAGCAATTTCACAACGATAAAGACTTTGGCAGGTACAGAAGTGAAAAAGAAAAAATGCGCAATGCCAGTAATTACTATATCTAATGACAGATTACATTATGTAAGTGAAACAGAGGGCGTTGATTATCATGTAGTCATCACTGCACCTCAGAGCATGAAATATTCTACAAGTGGCAATTTCTTTCCATTTACCAAGAAAATCACCATCTCCGTTTACGCCTCAAAGAAGGGTTGGGAGGACTCAGACACTGCCACTTTGGAGCTTGACGATCTAAAGGTTATTGGTGATGCGAATATGGATGGAAAGGTTGATGCTGCTGACCTTGTGACCACAGCAAATATCATCATGGGGAAGTAATATGGTCCATGTTTTGCATTCCCTTGGTTGCATATAGTAAATAATGTGGAGGTCATTGACCCCCACATTATTTACTGACTTCGGCGATGCATCACCTTAATCGACAAATTGTTATCAATGTGGAGTATAACATAGTAACTTTGTGTTCTCTTCCATATTTTCTATCGTTTTAGCCATAATGATTATTGATTCATTATAATGTCCGAAAGTTTCACGTGGTCAGCGACATTCACCTTACCGTCGCCGTCGACGTCGCCCACGACGATGGGCTTGTTATCGCCTTTGATTTCAATCTCACGGGTAGTTGTGTCAGAATTGGAATAACCGATTTTTGTGGCATAAACAGAGATCTTATATTTCTGAGACAGAGTGAACTCAGAATCATAATATTTCTTGGCATCGCCTACTGTCACTTCTGATATGAAATCAACTCCCTCTGTCTCGCAAGTGAATTTGACCTTTCCATTCTCGTAACTGATCTCAGGCGTTGCGCATTTCTGCGACTCAGGAATATCGCCAGCCTCTAATGGCACGACGGAATTGAACGTGCTCCAAGGTTCTATCGAGCTATAGGCATCGATGGACGCAGCAGGGACGTGGAGGGTTATTAATTGAGGGTAGGAACCCTCAAAGGCATCGGGATAAGTATAGAGCCCTTCACCGCTCAATCTATCACTTCTGAGTTCTTCTGCCATGCAATAAACATCTGTCAACTCTTCACAATTTGCAAAGGCTTGCTGGCCGATAGATTTCACATCATTGCCTATCGTGACAGAAGTAAGGCCGCTACAACCATAGAAAGCAACACCGCCAATTGATGTCACGCTGTTGGGGATGGTGACTGAGGTCAAGCCTGTGCAGTCTCGGAAAGCTTGGTAGCCAATGGATGTCACGCTGTTGGGGATCGTGACAGAGGTCAGACTAGTGCAATTAAAGAAAGCAGAAGAGCCGATGGATGTCACGCTGTTGGGGATGGTGACTGAGGTCAAGCCAGTGCAATAAGAGAAAGCACCATTGCCGATGGACGTCATGCTGTTGGAGATGGTGACGGAGGTCAGACTACTGCAGCCATAGAAAGAATAAGCGCCAATGGATGTCACGCTGTTAGGGAAGACTAAATTCTTGATTTCTTCTCCATTCAAATATAAATGACGTGCACAACACAGTGGATTGCTATATAAATCACGAAATGATATTTTGATCCAATCATTCAAGTCAGAAATGTGAACAGAGGTCAGACCAGAGCATCCTTGAAAAGCTCCTTCGCCAATAGATGTCACGCTGTTGGGTATGGTGACGGAGGGCAGACTAGTGCAATAATGGAAAGCATAACTGCCGATAGAGTTCACACTGTTAGGAATGGTTACAGAAGTCAATTCCAGACAGTTGTCGAAAGCACTTTCGCCAATAATCTTTACGCTATACTCAATTCCTTCATGAGTGACCGTTGAGGGGATGATTACGGTTCCCTTATATTTATTAGGATTCTCTATCAACTCTGCTACTTTCCCCTTTTTGATATAGTTAAAATACAAGCCATCAGTCTTTGTGGCCGTAGCGGATAACTCCTTAGTGTTGGCGTTGAATGTGAATTTGACAGTATAGGTAGCGTCCTCTTCAATCACCAAAGTAGCATTGCTACTGGGATAAGACTCATGCGCAGAGTGGTCTTTAAACACTTTGTATTCATAGGTGCCTCTGGGAAGTGTAAGGCATTTCTTTGTGAGAGAATAATTCTCTCCATCGTATGTAATCATGTTATTGTTATTGGATGACGCGTCCCAGTCTAATCCTAAAAGTGTCTTGTCTCCTGCAACAGACCAAACGTCGAATGTTGCAGTACTACCACCATCACCGATAATGATAACATTATCAAAAGAAATGGTCACGTTTTCTTCTTTGCTGAACACGTAGCCAGCTGCTTTGATCTTACTGCCATTAGCATTGACGATGTACTTGCAATCCTTGAAAACGGGGAACTTGATGACACCATGCCCCAATTTGCCAATTTTCGTATCATTAGAAGTATAAGCGGCATACTTCTCAGGATTAGAGTTTTTCAGGAATTCCCGCTCAGCCCACTCGATGGGGTTTTTAATTTCATTATATTCACCTTCTCCTACGAGTGTGAACTGATAAACGTCTCCGAGGTCTGTGCTTGCATCACCGATAGCAGCGAAAGTATAACCAATAGCAGTTCCCTCTTCGAATACGGAGTAAGCCTTATGAGAAGAAACCATGTGCATCACATACAGCCAACCGTCAGCCTTTGCCTCGAACACGAGAAATGTACCACTGGTTGGAGCATATAGAGAAACTGAAGGCCAGCCACCATCTTCATCCTTTGGGTTAGTATTACCCACTAGGCCACCAGTAATAGACATACCAATAGCGGTAAATGTATAAGGCTGTGGTTTGTAAGTGTCATCGGCACCGATAGTGGCAATGATATTGTCTGTCTCACCGATGACGGTTCCTGCAACCAGATCGGTACCGTTGTCTGCATCCAATCTCAGTGAATTTTCAGGATTGAACGCGCAAACTTCTTGAGCATTTGCGCTAATGGCCATCAAAGCCATCATCAATAATGTTAGTATCTTCTTCATAATCTAATTTATTAGTTATACTTGTTTCTCTTACATTCACCTATAGGGTGATGTAATACATTGATATACTGTATGTTATATTTTGGACTAAATACTTTAGGCATAGGTTCTGTTCCGTTATTTGCTGCAAAGATACGAATAAGCGAGCAAAAAACCAAAGTTTATTTGAGATTTTTCGAGCGGGAGTATCTAAGGCGATAGCCAGAGATACGAATAAGTGAGCAAAAAACCAAATATTATTTGAGTTTTTTCGAGCGAGAATGTCTTAGACGATAGTCAGAGATACGAAGAAATCTTCAAAATTGCAAATTATCCTCAAAATAATTGGAGATAATGACAATAAACACTACCTTTGCACCCGTCATTTAAAAAGTTGATTAATTATTTAGATTTTTAGGTTTATAGTTATTATTTTACCCCTTGCTGGCATGTGAATGTTGACGAGGAGATTCAGAAAAATCCGTCGGCATGTGAATGTCGGCGGATTTTGGTCTATGTGTCTTAGCACGATTGTGGTCAAGATGGTCAAAATGGTCATTTGTCATTTTCGTTCTGGAGAAGAGAGATTAGTATTAAAATATATATATTATATATAATATATATATTTTAAGCTTAAATTGAGAACCAGAAAACGATTTTGACCATTTTGACCAAATGACCATCTTGACCAGAAATAAGTAAAATTGCTTTACAAATGAATAGTAGTAGAAATACCGTTTGAGAAGGGCTAAGGAGAGCGGAAGTTTGGGCTAAGGAAAGTCTTGGTTTCGTCTAATGAAAATCGGACTTTGGGCTATGGAAAGTCAGAGAGGCTGAAAAGCACGAAAAACGGGCAGTTATGGCTGCCCGAGTAATTGGTAAATTTTGTTGACTTCCGATGGTAGGAAGGTGCGGCGGTGAAGGTGAGCGAGGGGCGCTAAATCGGGGTATTCCAGTAAAAGGGACTTCAATTTCAGCCAGGCAGACATGGGCTGAATGTTAGGGAAATAGCACTGAGCGAGCTCTGTGCGACCGAAAGATTTTGTGTTTTGTGACATAAATATATGATGTTCTTCTGCACTGCAAAGGTACAAAAAAATCCGGAGATAAAGAAAGAAATAGAAGATTTTTTAAGGAAACGAATTACCATAATTGACCATAATTTATCCCACTAATAAGAATAATATTATTATAAAAATTAGTTGTTATTATGGTAATTAGTTTCCAAAATAATAAATAACTTCATATAACTTTATATTACTTGATTTGGGGGAGATAAATGTTTGTGGGGGTCAGGGAAAATGAGTAATTTTGCAGTGCAGAAGAAAAGAAAGGATTTAAGTTATGGCAAGATCAGAAATTCCCATGGTGATCAACCTTCGTCAGAACAAGAACGACGACAGCACCGCTTACGGAAAGTATTTCGCAGAAGTAGACGCTAAGGAGCCCCTGAACCTGAAGGGTTTCGCCAAGCACATGACGGCGC